>Ga0335071_10000047_pt1 | contig 139732 bp, 125 predicted proteins | sample Lox_Sample_15_FD_206724 | JGI IMG/M metagenome (GOLD analysis project Ga0335071, IMG submission 206724) | Soil microbial communities from Loxahatchee National Wildlife Refuge, Florida, United States - Lox_Sample_1.5 | ecosystem: Environmental > Terrestrial > Soil > Wetlands | place: USA...
ATCGCGGCCGGCAGCGCCGGCGCCGGCTCCGGCCTCGCCTACCGAATTGCGGAATCGGGCTACCGTCTCAACATCCCCCGCATGTTCGCGGCGCTTTTGTTGCTGTCACTTGCCGGGATTGTCATCTACGCCGTGCTGGCGCTAACCTCGCATTTGCTGCTAAGGCGTTGGCACGAAAGCGCGCTTGGCAAAGAAAACTGAAGGTGGTGGGAATATGTCGTCCGAGAAGATCGACCTGTTGATTCATGGGCCGAGCAAGCCGATCGTCAACACCGGGTTTCCCGACCAGTTCGTGCTGCATCATTTCGAGAAGACGCACGACCTGGAGCGGCTGACGCCCGAAATCGCGGCGAGGGTTCGCGGCATGGCCATCACCTACAACACGGTGCGCGGCGACGCCAAGACGCTGGCGCGGTTTCCAAAGCTCGAGATCGTCGCCTCGTTCGGCGTCGGCTATGACCATGTCGACGCGGCCTATGCGCGCGATCACAACATCATGGTCACCAATACGCCCGACGTGCTGACCGAGGAGGTCGCCGACATCGCGATGGGCCTGTTGATCTCGACGCTGCGCGAGTTCATCAAGGCCGACAAATATTTGCGCGCCGGCCACTGGCACACGGCGCAATATCCGCTGAGCGCGGGATCGCTGCGCGACCGCACGGTGGGCATGGTCGGCATGGGCCGGATCGGCCAGGCGATTGCGCGCCGCCTGGAGGCCTCGCGCGTTCCGGTGGTCTATCACACGCGCAATCCGGCGGCCGGCGTGTCCTACAAGCATTATCCGGACCTGATGGAGATGGCGAAGGCGGTGGACACGCTGATCGTCATCGTGCCCGGCGGTCCCTCGACGACGAAGATCATCAACGCGGACGTCCTGAAGGCGCTCGGCCCGCGCGGGGTCGTCATCAATGTCGCGCGCGGCACCGTGGTCGACGAGCCGGCGCTGATCGCGGCCTTGAAATCGGGGACGATTTTGGCCGCCGGTCTCGACGTGTTCGAGAAGGAGCCGAACGTCCCCGACGAGCTCAAGAGCCTGCAGAATGTGGTGCTGCTGCCACATATTGGCTCGGCTTCGGTGGTAACGCGAAACGCGATGGATCAGCTCGTGGTCGACAATCTGAAGGCCTGGTTTGCCGGCAAGCCGCCGCTGACGCCCGTTGCGGAAACTCCCATAAAGGCACAGTGATGTCGTCTCGTCTCCTTCCCGTGTTCGCGGCATGGCTGGCGCTCGCTTCGGTCGGAGCTGCGCGGGCGCAGGACGCGACGAGCCTGAAGAAGGAGATGATCGGCCACCAGTGGGAGCTCGCCACCACCGACCGCAGCAAGACCTGCGTGGTGACGATGAAGCCGGACGCTGCGCCGCAGGGGTTCAAGATCGAACTCGAACCCGGCTGTGCCGCGGCACTGCCCTTTGCCAAGGATATCGCGGCCTGGAGCATCAGGGGACTTGGGGATATCGTCCGGCTGCAGGACGCCAAGGGCGAGGCGGTGATCGATTTCACCGAGGTCGAGACCGGCATTTTCGAAGGGTTGCGCAACAACGAGGGCGTCTACATCCTTCAGGATCTTGCCGCGGCCCGGTCGCTGGCGAAATCGATGGATCAGATGATCGGCGACTGGGCCATGGTGCGCAGCAATGGCGCGACCGTCTGCGGCCTGACGCTGACCAACAATGATGCGGGCAATGACAATTTCCAGGTCTTTCTGAAACCGAAATGCGATGCCGCGGTCGCGTCCTTCGCGCCGACGCAGTGGCGTCTCGAGCACGGCCAGATCCTCCTGATGTCCGACCGCGGCGAGATCTGGCGCTTCGAGGCCGACGACAATGCGCAGTGGCGCCTCGTTCCCGACAGCGCCGATCCGCTGATCATGCTGAGGCAGTAGCAGGCAGACGCTTCATCCATCCCCCTCGCGCGGCCGAGCGGAACGGTAGCCGCGCTTGCAGGTTGGTCCGCGATGCCGCGCGGCGGGCTCGGTCGCCGGCACCGTCCAGGATCGATGGAGTGGCCCAGATGGCGGGAAAGACCGTGCTCGCGATCGGGATCGATCCGGCCTTTGCGGACCTTTCGGGCCAGCCGCAGCTCAGTGCCGAACTGGTCCGCAGCCATATCGACGCCGAACTGCAGCGCCTGCGCGATCAGGGTTTTGCGGTCGTGCCCTGCCTGACCGATCTCGGCGAGACGGCTGAGCAGGCGGTGACCGCTGCACTGAATTCAGAAAATTTCGATTGCGTGGTGATTGGTGCCGGACTGCGCGTGCGGCCGGAGCGGTTGCTGCTGTTCGAGAAGATTCTCAATCATGTGCACCGCCTGGCACCGCGTGCCAGCATCTGCTTCAACACCAATCCCGCCGACACTGCCGAGGCCGTGCGGCGCTGGCTGGCTCCCTGAGCTAGTCGATGCGGCGTTCGATCCGGATGCGCTGGCGAGCCAGGCCGTCGGCCTGAATGGGTACGAGTCCGGCACCCAGTCTTTCGATTTGGTCCAGGAACCTGTCGACCAGGCCGGCCGGGTCCAGCATTGCCAGACCGACGCTTCGCAGGCGCTCTGTTATCCGATTGATCACCGAGTCCCCTCCGTTTCGATGACCAGCCTTTTTGACATGGATGTCCGCAAACGCGAAGCGGAGAGTAAATAATTGGTAAACGTCGGGGCGGACGACTCCCATCGGCCTGATCGCAACGCGGCTTCCTCGCGCGATCAGGCTTGCTCGTCAGGAAATCCCGTCCGCGACCGCGTCGCCGTGAGATAGCGTGACGGCGTCACGCGGACCGCGGGTGTGCGGTCCCCGCGGCGGCGCGAGCGCACCAGCTTGAGGGCGCCGATGACCAGGGCATAGAGCGTCGAGATGAGCGCAAGCACCGACAAGAATACCGTCACGAACATGGCGGCCCGGCCGTGGAACGGCATCAATGCAACGACATCGTCCAGCATGTTGCCGGCAAACGTCCTTGCGGGATCCGCATCGATGGCGACGAGCGCCGCGCTCGTCCCGGTCAGACCGGGGTTGGCCGCCTGAGCGAAACGCAGGTCGAACGGCGGAAGCTCGCCTTGGTCGATCTCAGCCGGCTTGCCGATCGCGCCTGCGGCCGCGACCGGCGATTGGCCGAGATTGACCGGCAGGGTTTCGGAAGGCTTGGCGATGCTGCTGGTCAGGACTTCAGACGGCCGCCTTGGCCGGTGGGTTTCGACCGCGGCCCGCGCGTCGATGGGGCCTGCGTTCGCGGCGGTGGTGCGTGGGGACAGGGCAGATGAGTTCGGTAGGCGCGATGACCTGGCACGCGCCAAAATGCGTATGTGCGCCGAAATGCGTGCGTGCGGCTTGATCGCGCCCACCAGGCCCCAGCATCTGCGACCGGTCGTGCGATCGACGCCAAGTTCCCATGGTCCGCGGCGAATTGGCCGGCCGGGGGCCGCGACACAGCGTGTCGCGATCGGCAGGTTCGCCTCGCCGGCCTCGGCACGGGCCGTGGCCTCGACGTCTGCATTGGTCAGGGTCTCGCCAAGCCCGCCATGGGCTGTGGCATCGCCAACCTCGGAACGGACTGCGGTCTCGCCGGCCTCGGCATGGGCGTCCTGAAAGGCAGCCCGGTTGCGGGCCAGCGCTGCCCCGCCGGCTTTGACCGGGCATCTTTTTGCGTTGGCAACTCTGGTCCGGGGCCCATCGCCATAGGCAGCCCGCAAGTGGAGGCAGGTCGTCTTGGCCTGCAGCGGCACTGCCGTGATGACGCTCTGCAAGCCTGCCAGCACGGTGGCGAATATGATTGCTGAAATAAATTTCGAACAATGAAAAGTATACAAATTGGCTCCTGGTCCCACGCGAAGTCGTTTTCCGAGGCTTGGAGTTCAAGTCTGCAGCCCTGCATAGAAGAGAGGGGCGGCAATTGCCTGCAACGGCTGCGCTTAACGTTAAATGGCCAATGGCCATGCGGAGCCGTGGATCTACGGGTTGCGCTCCGCCGTGCTTTTGACTGGCGCGAACGGCAACGAACACCTGGCGCGGCCGATCCGGAGTCGCTGACTTGACGCGCGGCAATAGCCGTTCAGGCACTTCAGATCGAAAGCGCGCTGCAATCACAGGACTTCGCCGGCATGCCGATTTTCAGAAAGCGGCGAAAAGCTGTTGCGGCGATGCTGCGCGGACCGGGCGCCAGGGCGGGGTGCCGCGCCGGGGTGATCGGAGCGACCCCGGTTTTCTCCGGAGGATGGAATTGACCATCCGTTAACCCTGTTAAAGATTTAATCGAGTCAGTTCAAATGTTCAGAATCAATTTACCAACTTCGGATGGACAAAATGGCGACTGATCAGAGGACGGCCAGGAATCAACCAAGATTGGTCAGAGTAGAGGACGGCGCTGGCCAGCCCGATCGCGTCGGGCCGCAGAATTCCGTCGCCCGGCTCATCCAGGTCGTTCAAACCGAGATGTCGAGCCTGGCGTCCAGCTCATCGGAATCCGGCGAGCCGGGCGCCTCGATACAGGTTTCCGGCGACGACGAGAATGCGGCGCAGTCGCGCAATTACCTCCAGACGCTCGAAATGATCAGCAGCGCAGCCCGGACGATAACGAGTCTCGAGGATGAATCGCAGAGGATCAAGGCGAACGCATTCGCTCTGACCCAGCGTGTCCGCTCGGAACGCCTCGAGACCGATCAGCAAATTGGCGTGCTGCAGGAACAGCTGAAGGCGAGCCATTCGCTGGCTGAACAGCTCAGGCAACAATTGGCAGAAGCGGAAGAGCGGGCGAATGTCGCCGAGGAGTGGCTGCGCCACTTTCAAAATGCGATAGCCTCCGCCTTCGCGGCCCGTCGAGCGGCCGAAACAGCGGCCTGATCCCGGCCGTGATGCATGCTATGGCGGCGCCCGTGCGCCGCCCGGACGGATCGCAACGCCGTCCCGGTCGGCGGCCACAGGCGCGCCCCGATTGACCTTCGCAACCGCCGCCGTCCCCGCGTCGGCGATCACATCAGCTTCAGCCCCTTCAGGCTGGCGTGCCCGTTCCTGCCGACGATGATGTGGTCGTGCACGGCAACGCCGAGCGGACGCACGATGTCGACGATCGCCTGGTCATCCGGATATCGGCCTGCGACGGGGTGGGATCGCCGCAGTGGTGGTTGTGCACGAAGCTATCGCGCCGCGCATCGTGTTGAACATGTGAGGGATTTCTAGTGGTGGTGATGGCGGGGGACGCTGATGGGGGACTGTAAGCAGTGGCTATTGGTGATCATCACGTCAGTACACGAACATTCATCGGTGAGCCGTTTCGGTCACTCTCGATCACGGGCAGACTTCCGCTGTTGCCTCAGCGGCGGACATTCAACTCTGGTGCCGCGAGGTGAGAGATGCGTGGAGATTGCGTCCGTGACTCGCAGGTTCTGCACGTCGCGTCGGGTCACCAAGGGGCTTTTGCCTCGCCGCGCGGAATGCCGTTTTAGAAGCGTCATGCGGAGCTTGGGAGGCGCAGCCGACCAACATCGGCTGACGATTTTTGCATCGGGTCCGAAGTTTCTGTGATTGGACTATTCGAGCGGCACGGTAAGTTTTTTGATTGTGGTCCCCGTGTCAGGACGGAGGCCACGCCACCACACAAACGCCTCCGCCGCCTGCTCGACCAGCATACCGACTCCGTCTGCAAGCCGCTTCACGCCGGCGTTCCGCGCCACCCAGAGGAATGGCGTAAGACCCTTTCCATATAGCAACTCATAGGCAAGGCAATCGTCGCCAAAGACCTCTGGGCTTATCGGCGGAAGCTCGCCGCGCTGGCTGGCAGAGGTTGCGTTCACGACTAGATCGAACCGGCCAAGTTTTTTGTCGGCGAGGTCCGAATAGCCGATCGCAGTAATCGGCCCATATTGCTTAAACTGACGCCCAAGCTCTTCCGCCTTAGTTACGGTGCGGTTTACTATGACCAGCTCCGCCGGCCCTTGCTCGAGGAACGGCAGCACAACGCCGCGTGCTGCGCCACCCGCGCCGAGCAGCGCCACCCGGCGCCCCTTCATCAAGCGGCCGAGATTGCGTGTGATATCGTTGGTAAGGCCGACGCCGTCGAAGTTCTCTCCGGTCACCCGATCTACCTCGAACTTCATCGCGTTTACGGCACCAGCGAGCCGGGCGCGCTCCTTAAGATCGGTGCAATACGCGAACGCGTCCAGCTTGAACGGCGCGGTGATGTTGAGGCCTAAGCCGCCTTCGCGCCGAAACTTGTCCACCACTTCGTTGAAATCGCCGATAGGAGCCTCAATCGCGACGTAGTCTATATTCTGCTCGGTCTCTTTGGCGAAGCTGAGATGGATCAGCGGCGATTTGGTGTGGTCGATCGGATTGCCGACCACGGCATATTTGTCAGACATAAGTCGCTCCCTCACCTCCTCCTTTTTCCGATGTTCGGGCCTTTCGATTGACATGCGCCCCCCGCCTAAATCTTCTCCAATGCTACCCCTTCAAGTTCTATCGCCGCAATGTCCGCCTCGGGTCAACAGCGCCGCCCCTCGACGTCGCCGCGAAGCATATTACGACAGCTGTTGCCTCAAAGCCGCCGTCTGATCAGCGTCTTAGGCATAATTACGAGCCATTCTGATCGGCCTCTCTAACAAGGAGCCTGGTCATGAACGAGACTCAAGGAATCCGACCTGGCGGTCGGCCGCGCCGTCAGCCGTGGAACAAGGGCAAGTTGATCGGCGCGAAGCCTCCACTGCGAATAAGTCATGTCTGGTCGATCCGCACAAAGCTGCAGCTTGACGGCCGCACCCGCGACCTTGCCTTGTTCAACTTCGCTATCGACAGCAAATTGCGCGGCTGCGATGTCGTCGCGGTGCGCGTCGATGACGTGGCCCCCAACGGGTATGCGCTAGATCGAGCAACAGTCCGCCAGAAGAAGACCGGTCGCCCGGTTCGGTTCGAACTGACCGAGCAGACCCGGCGAGCCATCGACGACTATCTCAGAATGACGCGCAGAAGGCCCGCTGAGTTGTTGTTTGCCGGCCGCGGCGACGATAGTCACCTCACGACACGTCAATACGCCCGTCTTGTTGGCCAGTGGATTGCCAGCATCGGCCTCGACCCGCTAAAGTTCGGCACGCACTCGCTACGCCGAACCAAGGCGACGCTGATCTACCGACGAACCGGCAACCTGCGTGCGGTGCAACTCTTATTGGGCCATACGAAGATCGAGAGCACCGTTCGATATCTCGGCATCGAGATTGACGACGCCATCGAGATCGCAGAGGAGATCGAGGTCTGAAGTACCTGGGCAGAGCTGCCGCGCTCTGCCCAGCACTCTTCTCTCTAACGTTGACCGACAAGCAGTACTCCCACAACGGAATGACCTTGAAGTTTATCGAGTATCTGTACTTCAGCGCGCTCGAATGCCGCTTCGCGTAACTCTGCAGGAAGATTGCCGGTCTTTTGTCCCCGAATGCGACGTTCTGCGATCAAGGACCAAGCGCTCCTGCCGCTGCAGCGCTTGCGTCGAAATACCGTGCGTCCAATGCGAGAGCCGCAGGCGCGAGATCGAGCGCCGCAAGAGTTCCATCCGCTCCGATTTCTCTAACCGTGAATCCGGAGTTTTCCGTCCATCCAACAACTGCATCTCCTTCAACGACCGCCGATAGAAGTGCGCTGATGACCGCCCCGCCCGGAGCACAACGGTCATTGGGGCCGAGCTTTCTGTTCACGCTCACAGGCATCCACCGGGTTCCCCGCAGCAGGAGGTGACAAATGACAATTCGTTGCGTCTGCATTTATTCGGCACCGCCGATGTCTGCCCTGAGATCTTCCAGGCATCCCGAGAGCCTACTAAACCAAGCCCAATTTCTCTAGAGACCTTCATCCGTCAGCCAGCTGCAAAGAGCCGAGGCCGGATGGCTCCTGCGCGGTACGCAGTAACAGTCGTGAGCAATCTGAGCCAATCATGCCATCGCGCCTCGTCCGCTAATCTCCGATATAGCGGCGGTCGCAGCAGACGTTCCGCCGGTTCTCCGTTGGGCCATTTCCGGAAAATCATCCGGGCTCAACGTTATCGGCCACGTCAGCGCGAGGCCCTGCGAAGCTCCTTGGTGACGGCGCACGCGTGATCAATAAACAACGCTGCCACCGGACTAAGCGTGCGTTGTTTAAGAGTGACGACCACGACGGGTAGCGGCTTGCCGATTGCGACAGGAAGCGCGCACAACGACCAGCGTTCGGCGTTGTAGTACAAAAGCGATGCTGGCACCGGCGAAACATAGTCACCGGTCGCCAAAAGCTGCATGCGCAATTGCATTGAATAGGTGGTGACGCTCAACCGCGGCGGCTCCATCTTCAACGCCCGGAACGCACCGCCAACCAAGTCGCGCACAACGGTGTGGGGCGGCGCGAGAATCCAAGAATCGTCGGCGAGCTCCTCGAGACCGAGCTTGCGGCGGCGCGCAAAGCGGTGGTTGCGGCCGGCCGCCACTACGATGGCTTCGTCATAAAGTGGTTCGACGTGCAGGTCATCGTCCCGAATCTCGCCTGCCACACGCCCCAACATCAGATCGACCCTGCGGGCGCGCAGTTCCTGAAATTCGAGCGCCGCCGTATTGGCCTCGGAAACGTGAACGACGATGCGCGGATGTTGGCGCGCCAGGCTCGTCACGATGGCGGAGAGATAGCCACCGGAAATATAAGATTCCGAGGCCCCGACCCAGACTTCGCCCGAGCCTGGATCGGCCAGATATTCGATGTCTCGGACCCCCTGCATCAAGGCATCGAAGGCTTCCTCGCCGCGCCTCAACAGAACTTCGCCGAACAGCGTTGCCGTGACGCCACGCGGACCGCGGTCGAGCAGTCGCACGCCCAGCGTCGTCTCGAGGTCGCCCATCGCCTGCGAGATGGCGGGCTGGGTGATGCCGAGCTGTGCCGCCGCTTTCGCCATGCTACCGGCCCGCACCACCGCAAAAAGGATGCGGAGATCGCGCAACCTGAGGCGCTGACTGATGCGATTTTCCCAATCGATCGAACGGGGCCGGGTCATTAGCTCAACTTATACCTATATCACGACTTTTGCTATTCTGATTATACGTCAGCCGCGGCATGAAAAGGGGCGTCCGTGGACCGAGAGGCGGTCGCACGCGCCAGACGACCAAACCGGAGAGACAACGTGAAACCAACCATCAAACTGACCGCAATCGCGCTGGCCGCGGCGGGCTTCGTCACAGCCCCCCTCCACACCATTCAGGCCCAGCCCACCCGGCCGGCACCCGCCTACGTCGTCAACGAGATTGAGGTGACCGATCAGGCCGGATTCGCGACTTATGCGAAGCGCCAGGGCGCGTTGATCGAAAAATTCGGCGGCCATTTCCTCGCGCGCGGCGGCGCGACCGAGATGATCGCAGGCGCGCCGACGAAAGCGCGGGTCGCGATCTACGTATTCGACAGCGTCGCAAAGGCTAACGCCTGGCACAACGCGCCGGAGCAAGCGGAGCTGGCCGCGCTGCGCGATAAGTCGTCGACCTTCCGTTCGTACATCGTCGAGGGCTGCGCCGCCTGCAGTCCGCCGGCTAGATAAAAGGCGTCACTCTCGGATCAAACGCAGAGGCTGCCGCGCGCGGCTGCCTAGTGCGATTGCGGCAATCAGAATGGATACCTCAAATGCCCCGCCTCAAACCGCTTGATCATCCTGCCGGCCAGAGCAGGGCATTGCTCGACCAGGTTCGAACTGCGATGGGGTTTGTGCCGACATTGATGCGGGTACTGGCGCATTCGCCCGCCGCGCTCAGGGGCTACCTTTCCCTGCGCGATGCGCTCACTTCGGCAACTTTGCCATTACACTTGCGCGAGCAGATCGCCATCGCCGTTGCGGCCACGAACGACTGTAATGCCTGCCTTGTCAGCCATCATAGGTACGGGCGCGAAGCCGGCCTCGCCGACGAAGAAATCGCGAAAGCCCAGCACGCGACGTCGGCCGATCCGGCAAGCGCCGCCGCGTTGGCGTTTGCACGGATCCTGCTAGACAGGCGCGGCCATGTGTCAGATGCGGAACAGGGGGCCGTGCGCACGGCCGGTTTCGACAATGCCGCGATTGTCGAAATCGCGGCCGCGGTAGCCCTGAACACGTTCGCCAACCTGGTCAACAATCTTGCCCACAATCCGCCCGATACCACGCAGCTGTGCATGCCTCGCACTGAGTGACTTCGATCGCCGCACCCGGCAGAACCTCGCCGGCCGAGGTCCGATGTGGGTCACAGGCCGAAAGTTTCACTCTGAGCAAAACTGGTCTGCACTATGTCGGATAACCGACATCGATTCCAGCCGCAAAGATGTCTCTGTCAGAGCATCTGCGGACATCTCGGCCTGTTCGGCGTGGACTGGAGCTGCCCGCGCAGCTCGATGCCAATCTGAACGAGATGCTGAAAACGCCTGTGAACTGACACGTTGATTGAGTGATCCAGCTGAGGGCTCGAACGAAGATCGTCCACGTCCTCAATCCGCACGCCAAACCAGCACGCGTGTTCGGGCGTGCACTCCGCGGTCCGGCAAAGGGGGCGATGATGCGATCGTGCCCTTGATTTGCCCGACGTGTCAAATGTTTATGGAGGTCGCGCAATCCGTGGCAGCGCCGACGGCTCCTTTGCATGGGGTTGTTTTCGCTGTTTTGGCGGGGAAGCGCCGCCCGGGCTGGTGGCAGTCAAATCAGCTTCAGCCCCTTCAGGCTGGCATGCCCGTTGCGGCCGACGATGATGTGGTCGTGCACGGCAATGCCGAGCGGGCGGGCAATGTCGACGATCGCCTTGGTCATCTGGATGTCGGCCTGCGAGGGCGTCGGATCGCCGGAGGGGTGGTTGTGCACCAGGATGATCGCGGTCGCCGAGAGCTCGAGCGCGCGCTTGATGACCTCGCGCGGATAGACCGGCGCGTGATCGATGGTGCCGGTCTGCTGCAGCTCGTCGGCAATCAGCTGGTTGCGCTTGTCGAGGAACAGCAGACGGAATTGCTCCTTGTCGGCAAACGCCATGCCGGTGCGGCAATAGTCGATGACGTCCTGCCAGGATGACAGCGCCGTGCGGCGCTTCATCTCGCCCCTGGCGATGCGGTGCGCCGCCGCCGCGATCAGCTTGAGCTGATGAATCGAGGCGTCGCCCATGCCCTCGATCTCGCGCAGCCGCGGCTCGGGCGCATGCACGGCTTCCGCAAACGAGCCAAACACCTTCAGGAGTTCCTTGGCGAGCGGCTTCATGTCGCGGCGCGGCTGGGCCGCGAACAGCACCATTTCCAGAAGCTCATAGTCGCTCAGCGCATCGGGGCCGGCATTTTGAAAGCGCTCGCGCAGCCGCGCCCGGTGGCCGTGATAATGCGGCGTGTCGGCGGGAGCGTCCTCGGGCTGGCCGGTGGGTGTCTCGTTGGGTGTCTTGTTGGGTGTTTTGGCCGGCATCATCGAGCAGCATGACGTGTCCGATGAGTTTTGCAACCTGAAGATCACAAGCCCTGCTGCCGAACGGCAAGGCCCGCCAGACCGCCTGCTGCAGCGGATTTCTTCCTAAAACCCTAAAACGGGCTGCGCTTCAGTCCGGGGACGACGGCGGCCAGGCGGTCCTTGATCCATTGCGCCTTCGGCGGACGGCCGCCTTCGCGCAAGCCCGGCGGCGGCGGTCCGGGCGGGGCAAAGCCGTTGGGTCCGTCCGCGCTCATTTTTGCATTGCGATCCACCGCCAGGGTCAGCATCGCGACATAGCGCTCACGCTCTTCCTTGACTGCGCAATAGGCCTTGTGGTCGGGGTCCGACTCGGTTGCGACGCGGTCATTGACGTTGATGACGAGGCGCTGCTGCGGACGCTTGGTATAATCGGGCACGTTTGTGTAGATGTACTCGTTCAGCGCCTCCGGAAAGAAGGTCTGTCCGGTGAGCACGGTGCGCTCGTCCAAAAACACCTTGAAATGGATGTGCGTGGCGCGCCCGGCGTACCAGCCGGGATAGATCGTCTTGAACGTGCTCCAGCCACCGCCATCCGCCATCTGGGTGCCGCGCAAAAACGTCTTGCTGGTCATGTCGATGTTGTGGCTGTCGCCCTGGCCGGGAAACGCGGAATAGATGCCGCGCGCATCGCAGTGCCAGATGTCGACGCGGGCGCCCGCGATCGGCGTGCAGGATCCGGCTTCGATCACGCGCAGGCGAAGTGCCAGCGGCACGCCTGCTTTGCCTTCGGTGACATCGGCGCGCACCATCTTGGGATCGAGATAATACGGCCCCTCTTCCGATTGCGGCGTGATGATGCACGCATCCTCCGTGCCGGCGGCGGGGCTTTCCGTCGCGGCCTGCGCGCGCGCGTTCGGCAGGAGACCTGCGGCACCCGCGGACGCCAGCGTCAGGAAGCTGCGCCGGGTGGAGGTCAGGATCGACTTGGGCACGCGCGCCTCCGTTTGTCGTGATCGAGCGCGCCGGACCAGATCACAGGCGGATGGCAACAATCAGACGGCGACGCAACGAATTGTTGCCGGAGCAGGGTTGAACAAGATGCGGAGATCGTCGCGCGGAAGCGAGCGTCAACCCCGCGCCGCGATCTGCCTCTCGCCATGGCGCTGCGACAGCGTGAAAATCTCGACGCCGTCGGCGGTCACGCCGACCGAATGCTCGAACTGCGCCGACAGCGAGCGGTCGCGCGTCACAGCGGTCCAGCCGTCGGACAAAATCTTCACATGTGGCTTGCCGAGATTTATCATCGGCTCGATGGTGAAGAACATGCCGGGCTTGAGGGGCACGCCTTCGCCGGGACGGCCGATATGGATGATGTTCGGCTCGTCGTGGAACAGCCGTCCGAGGCCATGGCCGCAGAAATCGCGCACCACGCTCATGCCCTGCGGCTCGACGAAGCTCTGGATCGCATGGCCGATATCGCCCGTGGTCGCGCCGGGCTTGACCGCGGCGATGCCGCGCATCATGGCCTCGTAGGTGACCTCGATCAGCCGCTCGGCCTTGCGCGCGATCGGGCCGATCGCATACATCCTGCTGGAATCGCCATACCAGCCGTCGACGATGAAGGTCACGTCGATGTTGACGATATCGCCTTCCTTCAAGCTGCGGTCGCTCGGCATGCCGTGGCACACCACATGGTTGATCGACGTGCAGGTCGAATAGCGGTAGCCGCGATACATCAGCGTGGCCGGGAAGGCGCCATGGCCGAAGGCGAAGTCGCGGACGAAATCGTCGATGACAGCGGTCGCAAGCCCCGGCTTGACGATGTCGGTGAGGTCATCGAGGCATTTTGCGACCAGGGCGCCCGCCTTGCGCATGCCGGCAAACGCGCTCGGACCGTGCAGCTTGATCTGCCCGGTCTTGCGCAAGGACGTGTCGGTGGCGTCGATATAGCTCATGGAACTGCCGATCGTCGGGGAAGTCACTGATTTGACCGCTTAATCTAATGATTACGGCGGTCGGCGCAAGCCGGGCTTTCGCGGCCCTTTCTGGTCAGTTCGATACCTCCACGCTGCTTTCGACCGGTAGCGCGCCGCCGCGAACCCTGAGTTCGCGGACCGGATAGGGAACGCGAATTCCCTCGCGCTTGAAGGCGTCCCACAGCGACAGCATCGCCTCGCTCCTGGTCTTGTCCATGTCGGAGGGATCGGCGACCCAGAAGGTGAGCGAGAATTTCATGCCCGCCTCCGCGAACTCGGTGAGCAGGCAGTTTGGCGGCTTGTTCTTCAGCGCGAGCGGCGTCGTCGCCGCGGTCTCGATCGCGAGCTTGCAGACGAGCCGCGGATCGGCGTCGTAATTGGTGCCGAAATTGACCTTCACCAGCGTGTTCTTGTCGGTATAGGTCCAGTTCGTCACCTTCTGGGTCACGAGGTCCTCGTTCGGGATCAGGAACTCGCGCCCGTCGCCGGCCGCAACCGAGATGTAGCGGGTGTTCATCGCGCTGATCCGCCCCGAATTGTCGCCGATCGTGACCAGGTCGCCCGGCTTCACCGACTTGTCGGCGAGCAGGATGATGCCGCTGATGAAATTGGCGACGATCTTCTGCAGACCAAAACCGATGCCGACGCCGACGGCGCCGGAAAACACCGCGAGCGCCGACAGGTTGATGCCGACCGCGCCCATGGCGAGCGTGATGGCGAAGATCATCAGGCCGAGGCGGACCATCTTGATCAGCAGCACCTGGATCGAGGGCGTCAGGTCGCCCGAGCGCGTGATGCGGCTCTCGACGAAATTGCTGGCGATGTTGGTCAGCCACAGCGCGACGATCAGCAGCACGCCGAGCTTGATCACGACCAGCGGCGACAGGCGGAGGCCGCCAAGGACGACCGACACCGAGTCCAGCGCGTCGACGACGGCATCGAGCTGGCCGATGATGCTGAGCGCGGCCACCAGCCAGGCCGAGATCGAGACCACGCGCACGATGAACGGATTGCGGATCACCGAGGTGATCAGGCGGATCACCAGCCAGGCGGCGCCGAGTTTTGCGCCCATCGCCAAGAGATAGCTGCGGCTCGGCCAGGTCGCGTGCACCATGACCAGCCGTTCCAGCGCCACCAGCACCGTGAACACCGCGGTCGATATGCTGTCGATCGTGACACGCAGGGAGTGCCGGAACGGCGTCGGCCAGCCCATCATGCGCGAGCTGAGGTCGATGCGCGCGCGGATGGCAGCGCCGGCGAGGTAGGCGATACCGCCGCCGGCGAGCAGCAGCCCGACCTGGAAATAGAACCAGGGCGAGGTGAATTCCGCGCCCACCGATCGCGCCGCTGAAAGCAGCCAATCGAGGATCTCGTGCAGGTCCATGGTCGGAATCTCGATCAAAGCGGAAACATCCGATCAATGCCATTCGCGGCCGGATCGAGACAAGCGGTATCTCTGGTCATGGGAGCGACAGAGACCGCGCGGTGCCCCTTGCGGCGGCGGGGCTTCAAACCGGCAATCGGGGTCATGAGATGCGGCAATTCGGCGCGAAATCGGGAAAACCCGGGACCGGTGGGCGGAAAATGGGTTGGCGTCGAAGTGTGGCGACGATAAGGATGAAAAGACAATGATTTACGTTCATTTTGCCGCTCCATGAGCTCTCTCGATTCGGTCAGCCTGGCGATCCTGCTCGGTGCCGTGCTGGTGATGGCCGGCATCCTGTCGAGCCTCTTGGCGCTGCGCTTCGGCGCGCCGCTGCTGCTGGTGTTCCTCCTCATCGGCATGCTGGCGGGCGATGCCGGCCCGGGCGGACTCGAGTTCAGCGACGTGCGGACCACCTATCTGGTCGGTTCGGTGGCGCTCGCCTTGATCCTGTTCGACGGCGGACTGCGCACGCGCTTCCAGAGTATCCGCGCCGTGCTCGTGCCCTCGATGGGGCTCGCGACGATCGGCGTGCTGGTCACCGCCGTCATCACGGCGCCGGTGGCGAAATTTGCGCTCGATCTGAACTGGACCGAGGGGCTTTTGGTCGGCGCCGTGGTGGCCTCGACCGATGCGGCGGCCGTGTTCCTGCTGGTGCACGCACAGGGGCTGCGCCTGCGGCCGCGCGTCGGCGCGACGCTGGAAGCCGAATCCGGCAGCAACGATCCGTTCGCGGTCTTTCTCACGCTGATGCTGGTCGAGTACATCTCGATCGGCAGCGGCTCGGCCATGCATGTGTTTTGGGAGTTCGGCCGCGAAGCCGTGCTCGGTGCGATCGTTGGCTTTGTGGGCGGGCGGCTGGTGGTGATCGCGCTCAACCGTGTCGCGCTGCCGCAGGGGCTGCACGCGCCGTTCGTGACGACGGCCGCGCTCGTCGTGTTCGGCATGGCGCAGATCGCGCACGCCTCCGGCTTTTTCGCGGTCTATCTCGCCGGCATCATCATCGGCAACCGGCCGACCCGCGCGCATACCTCCGTGGTGACATTCCTGGACGCGGCAACCTGGCTCGCACAGATCGTGATGTTCGTGCTGCTCGGCCTCCTGGTCTCGCCGCATCGGCTCGGCTCCAGCGCCGGGCCTGCTGTCATCGTCGCCATCGCGCTGATGCTGGTGGCGCGGCCAGTCGCGGTGCTGCTCTGTCTGGCGCCGTTTCGCTTCAGCTGGCGCGAGAAGATCTTCATCGCCTGGACCGGGTTGCGTGGCGCGGTCGCGATCTTTCTGGCCTCGATCCCGATGCTGGTCGGCCTGTCAAAAGCCTATCTCTATTTCGACGTCGCCTTCGTCGTCGTGATCATCTCGCTGCTGTTGCAGGGCTGGACGCTGGCCTGGGCGGCGCGGCGCCTGCACGTCGCACTGCCGCGCACCGAGCGCGGTCCGCGCCGGGTCGAGCTGGACCTGCCCGGCCAGCTCGAGCAGGAACTGGTCGGCTACAAGGTGCGGCCCAAAAGCCTGTATTTCCGGCGCGGGCTGATCCCATCCTGGTCAAAGCCGACGCTGGTGATCCGCAACCAGCAGATCCTGTCGCCGGGAGAAGCCGACCCGGTCGCGCCGGGCGACTACATCTATCTGCTGGCGCCGCCGGAGCGTGCCGAGGCGCTGGACCGCTTTTTCGTCGACATGCCGCCGAGCACCGCGCCCGATCCGCATCTGCTCGGCGATTTCATGGTCTCGGGCGAGGTGACGCTCGGTGACATCGAGAAGATCTATGCGCTGCAGACCGACCCCGCCAACACCGATCGGACGCTCGCCGATTATTTCGACGTCCATCTCGATCACGCACCGAAGGAAGGCGCGACGCTGGCGCTCGATTCCATCGTGCTGGTGGCGCGCTCCATCTCGGGGGGCCGGGTCAGTGTCGTCGGCCTCCGGCTGCCCGAGGAGGAAGACGAGAAACCAAAACTCACCCGCATGCAGGCGTTTCGGCGGCGGCTCGCCGAGATCTGGACGTCGGTCGCGGGAATTTGAGCAGCGCCGCGATCTGCCGGCCTGGCCCGGATTGGCCGGCACCTCCGTTATCATTGTGTCAACCGTATTTTACATTCGGCATGCGACGCTTTGACCCGTAACGGGACACGTGGCCGACCGCCAAAGTCTGGCGATGGCGGAATATTGCTCCCGTGCTAACATGCGCTTCTAGAACCTTGAATTCACGAGGGCCCCTGGTTCTGCCGTTGGTGAACGAATTCGCCGCCAGGCGATACGAACGTCAGAACCGGGACACTAGCCAGGCTGGAAGACGCGGAACGAGAGCATGGCCGTTGGCATTGCGACGACTGCGGACCGCAATATCATCACGGTTCTCGCTGTCGATATGGTCGGTTCGACGCGTCATATCGCGGCCTGTGATCCGGACGAGGCCCAGGCATTTCTGGACCGGTGGCTGGATCACATCCGCAGCTCGGTGGAGCGGCTCGGGGGCCAGATCGTCCACTATGCGGGGGACGGCGGAATCGCCATTTTTGGCTGGCCGACCGCTTTCGAGGATCACGCCGATCGCGCATGCATTGCGGCCTGGGACATCCAGGCTCACAGCGCATCGACCGGACCGCGGGGACATCCGGTCTATTTTCGCGTCGGGGTTCATTCGGGCCTGGTCGGTCTGCGCAAGGGCGGACGCAATGCGATCTACCGCTTCGATGTCGCCGGCGCGACGGTGCACGTCGCCGCCAAGCTGCAGCAGGAGGCGGCTGCGGGCGAGGTTCGTGTCAGCGTCGCGAGCGCCAAGCTGTGCAGGTCGCCGCTCGACCTCACGGTGTGCAACGTGTCGTCCGGAATCGCCGATCGGACGATCGAGGTCTACAGGCTGAATGCCCGGCCGAAGGGCGTCGACCAGAACGACGTCGCACGCCGCTATCAAAATCCGATCGTCGGCCGGTCCGACGAACTTCGCGCACTTCGCGAACGTCTGCCGCGCGCTGGCGGCAAGAATGCCTCGATCGCCGTGATCGGCGAGCCGGGGATCGGCAAGAGTCGCCTCGCCGCCGCGGCGATGTCGGATGCGCTGGCCTCGGACGCCAGATGCTGCGTGTTCAGCGGCACGGCACAACGGCGCACCACGGCATTTGCCGCCGCCCGCGCTTTGGTGGGCGGCATGCTTGGCGCGCGCAGCTCCTCGTCGGACGGCTATTTTCACGACGCGCTCGTCAGTGCGAAGATCGACGCTGCCGATCGCAAGACGCTCGAAACGCTGTTCATTGCCGAAAAATCCCAGCCGCGCCAACGAGCGAGCGACAACACGCAGACGCAAACCGCGCGCGCGCTGGTGAACGCTTTCCTGGTGCTGATTCTCGGCCGTCCGACGGTTCTGCTGATCGAAGACCTGCAGTGGATCGATCCGGAAAGCCGGCAGTTCCTGAAACTGCTCGCGCGCGCGGAAACGCCGCATCCGCTTTGCATCTTGCTGACCGGTCGGCCGGAGTCGACGAACGAGGCGGCCGAGATCGCGCAATCGATCATTCATCTGCAGCCGCTGTCGCGCAAGCACATGGAGGCCCTGGGCCGCCAGTTGTGGAACAAGGATCGGCCCGTGTCCGTCCTCGAACGGGCGATCGATCGCGCCGACGGTGTCCCTTTCATCCTCGAGGAGCTTTTGCGCTCTGCCAACGCCACCAGCGCGCCGAGCTGGCAATCGCTGCCGCAGAGCGTGGAATCGGTGATCCATGCGCGGCTGCAGCGTCTGCCGCCGCGGCTGAAATCATTCGCGCAGGCGCTGAGCCTGCTTGGCGAAGAGGTCGAGATCGATCTGGCAACGGCCGTCCTCGGCGTCGATATTGGCGGGCTTTTGAGCGCGCTCTATGAGCTCGAGCGGTTTGCCTTCATCCACCCGCTGGTGGGCAACTCCGTGCGCTTCCGGCACCAGATGATTGCCGAAGCCTGTGCGAACACGATCCCGCGCGAACGGCGCCAAAAGATCCATCGTGCCGCGATTCGCGCCATCACCTTGCAATATCCGAGCCGGAGCGGCCGTTACGAACAGCTGGCATTCCACGCCGAAGAAGCCGGCGAAACCGAGCTGGCGCTCGGCTATCTCTGGGAGGCCGCCCTGGAGGCGCGGCGGAACTCCGCCGCTTCCTCGCTCAGCCTGATCTTCGACCGCGCGCTCAGCCTGATCGCCAGCCTCGGCGAAGCCGCGGAAGAAAGATACGTCGACTTCGTTCTGATGAGTTTCACCTCGATGCTGCAGCTTGGCGAATTCCACAAGATGAAAATGCATCTTGCGCGTACCATGGACCTCGCCCGGCGTCAGGGCAGGGCGGCGCAGGTCTGCAGCGCGCAGGCGCATCTCGGGATGATCTGCTGGTTCGAGGGCCGCTATGAGGAGGGGCTCTGGGTGACGACCGAAGGGCTGAAGGTGGCCCGCACCTTGGCGTCGCCCGCGCTGATCTTCTCGAACCAGGTGATGATGGCGAACGTGTTGCACGCCATGGGCGACGTCAGCCAGGCCATTTCGCTGCTGGACGAATTGAGCGACATGCTCACGGGTCCGCTGGAAAACGCCCGCCTCGGCGCGCCCGCGAGCCCGCGGTGCCTGGTCCTGGCGTTCAAGAGCTGGTTCATGAACGCGACCGGCCCCTATGATGCGGCGCTGGAACTCGGGCGGCGGGCCCTCGACATCGCGCTTCGCGACCAGGATGCCTATGGCGAGGTGCTTGCACGCAGCGCGATTGGCCGCAATCTTCTGATGCTTCGCCGCAGCGAGGAGGCCCTCGAATGCCTGTCCGCTGCGCGAGAGATCATCGAGCGCAACGGCTACGACGCGATCAAGGCCAACCTCATGGGCGCGATCGCGACCGCCATGGCGCGGACGGGCCATGCGCGCGAGGCGATCGGGCAGGTGGAAGCATTTCTGCAGAGCGACATGCAGCTGCGGACCGGCCAGGCCGAGCTGTGCCAGCTTCATGCAGGCTATGCGGAGGCGCTGGTCCGCGCCGGCGAGGCGGTGCGCGGCATGCAGGCCCTGGATCGCGCCCTGGCCATTGCCAAGAGCATCAAGAATCCCTGGCTGATCGTCGAATGCCTTTGCCTGCGGGCGCGTCTGCTGACCGAGACGAGGCCCGACGACAAGCGCATCGACCAGGACATCAGCGAGGCGCGGGCGATCTGCGATCAATCCGGTCTCGTATCCTGGGACGTGTCCCGGCGCGTGGCCTGACGGCGGCTTGCACCTGCGATCGCCGATCTTTCACAACGCATGAAGTGCTCGCGGCGGGTCTCGCGGAGATCGCGAACGCCGCTTGCAATCGCGGTGTACGGGCTCACGCGCGACCTTGACGGGAGTCTATCATGACGTACAATTGCAGGTGCGGCAGCCCGGCGGAAAGCTCCGCTTGACGCGCCGGCTGCAAAAGTTGAGCGACTTGTGAAGTACCGCACAATCCCGACGAGCCATCGGCTCCATCATCCGACGTCCGCGCCCGCCCATCGACGCGGATGTCTCGCTGGCAGCTGCGCAGAGAACGCCGTCGTAAAAGCCAAGCATGTTTAGCCGTGGGGGTCATGTCATGCGTCGTCTCATCCTGCTGATTGGCTGTGCGATCGCTTGGGCGACGAGTTCGGCGGTGCACGCCGCCGGAGGCGATCCGCAATTCGTCGACCAGGGCTCACATTGGACAGCGGCCGCGAGGTCGGATTTCTACGTGCACGATCAGGGGTCGCGCCTGGTCGATTTCGCCTGGTTACAGGCACTGAAGGGCAAGGACGGGCAACCGTTCCTTGCCGATAACATGTCCCGGTATGGCTTCTTGCCGAATCCGGACAACGAGGACGGCCTGCCGATCGGTTTCCACACCTCCGGTCTAAGAGGATCCCAGACCGTTGGCGTCACCTGCTCGGCATGTCACACGCGACAGCTGGAGGTCGACGGCAAGGCGTACCGGATCGATGGCGGTCCGTCGTTGACCGATTTCCAGGCGTTCCTGAGCGACCTCGACAAGGCAGTCGGCGATGTCATCGCCAGCGACACATCGTTTGCGCCATTCGCCACCGCCGTCTATCAGCCCTCGACACCCTCGGCCGCACAGGTTGCCTTGCTGCGCAAGAAGGTCGCGGCCTGGCACAAGCGGTTTCATGCCTGGATGGCCGGGACGCTGCCGACCCCCGGCTGGGGGCTTGGACGTCTGGACGCGGTCGGGATCATCTTCAACCGCCTGTCAGGCCTCGATGTCGGGCCGCCGCCGGATCGGCTGATCACCGACAACATGCAGCCTGGCGATGCGCCTGTCCGCTATCCCTTCCTGTGGAATTCATCGCTGCAGGACTTCACCGATTGGGGCGGGTTCGTCATGAACGGCAACGACCCGTTTGCGTTGGCCCGGAATGCGGGACAGGCCCTGGCCTTCGCCGATTTCGAGCCGAGGAAAGTGTTCGGTCCATTCTTCAACTACAGCAACTCCATCAATTTCGATGGATTGGAAAAGCTTGAAGAGCGGCTGCGGCAGATGGGTCCGCCGAAATGGCCCTGGCCCGAGAAGATCGACCAGCCCCTGCGTGACGCCGGTGAAAAGATCTTCCATACGGAATGCGACAGGTGCCATAAGCAGACGGACGGCGATTTCCGCTCCGTGTTCGCCAAGTCATGGGCCACACCGATCCAGAACGTCGGTACCGATACGCGCCAGTTCGGAGAGCTTGGCCGCAAGGTCAAGACCGGCGCGCTGAAGGGCGCCGGCATTCCATTCATCGCCAGGAAGCTCGAGGCGGAAGACTATGGCGTCCACATGATGTTCACTGCGGTCGCCGGTACGATCGGGCAACATCTGCTGTTCGGCAATCACGGCAACGAGGTCGGTGACGATTCCAGCCGGCCGACACGGCCATCCCAACCAGGGCTCAGCGCGACCTCGGAAAGCCAGCTGCCCTCAATGCTGCAGGATCTGGCGAAGACGTTCAACCCGGGCGATAATCTCAAGCCCGCCGGGCAGCCGGACAGCCTGACGATCGAGAGCGGGACGATTTTCTCACGTAAGGTCACGAAAGGCGCCTACGAGTCGCGCGTGCTGGAAGGCATCTGGGCCGCAGCACCTTATCTGCATAACGGTTCGGTGCCGACCCTGGCGGAGTTGCTCAAGCCGGCGGCGCAGCGTGTGTCACAATTCGCTCTGGGTCCGAAATACGACATCGACAATATCGGGCTGGCCGCGACGCAGGACGGATCGGTTCCGCCGCGTTCCGTCACCGGTTGCAATGACCTCAATTCCGGAAACAGCAATTGCGGTCATGAGTTCGGCACGAATCTGAGCGACGGCGACAAGAAGGCGCTGCTGGAATATCTTAAAACGCTCTGAGACCCCTGCGCATCAGTTGCAGGGGAATGCCTCTTTCAGGCTTTGCAGCATCACCGATCCGATCGGGTGCGTTTCGTCGCCCGCGGCGTCCTTGAGATGTTTTGTGGTGGCGTCCACCGCGCGCTGAACACTGAAGTCGACGTCCGCGGGCACGCAGAACAGTTTTGGGTGCCCGCCGGACTTGAGTTCGGCATTGGCCCAGGCGAGGCCGTTCAGATTCCCCGCAAGGAACGCGAACATTGCGGGATCGCCGAGCCGATAACGTTGCAGCGCATCTACCGCGGATGCTTCCGCCGACGCCGGAACCGGGATCATGAACGGAGCGAAGGACAGCAGCATATTACGCATCAGCTTGGTCATTCTGGGCCTCCAGCCGCCGCCCGATGCAAGAGAGTTCGTCGCTCGCGCAATTGATAAGGGCCCGTCGCCGGGCCCCCACCGTCCGCATCATTCCTCGTCGTCGTCTTCGTCATCCTCGTCGATTTCGCCGGTTTCTCCGCCGCCGTGCTCGATGCCATCGGCCTCGTAGGCGTGGCCGTGTTCGACGATCCACTCGATGTCCGAATAGACGTGATCGGCGGGCTCACCTTCCGCTTCGTCGGCATCGTGCTTTTCCATGGCCGCGAATTCCTCCGGGTCGGCGTGCTTGCGGACGAATTCGTGCAACGCCTTCTCGTCATGCACATCGAACTGCATCGTGTGGTAGATTTTCCTCATCGCCTCCTCGCGGGGTTCGGAGCGGGCCCATCCGCCGCCCCAGGGTGAGTTAAAACGTTGGGCGTGGAATTCCAACTCGGACAAAACCGTTCGGCGGTCTCTGTGGCAGTTGCGCCACGATTTTGCGGCGCAGACCTCGGCCTGGTGACATCTGCGCCGGTCATGGCCGCCTTATTTGACGATCCGGGCGTTCGCGGGCCGGATCGCCGCAATGAGGCGGCAATCAGGCCTGTGCTTTGCCGCCGCCCGCCGTGAGCACAACCGAGGCCTCCGTCGTCAGCAGCAGGAAGGTGAACGTCTCCTGGAGATAGAGGCGGACTACCTTGTCGTCGTGGCTCGCATAGCCGATCGAGACGTCCTCGCCGATATGCAGGGCGAAATCGCCGCCGCGGGTGGTCAGCACATAGGCGCCTGATATCGCCGGGGCCCAGATGATCTCGCCGTCCACGAGGCGCTTGATGTGCTGCAGCACCGGATAGCCGTGGTCGCTGGTTTCGCTCAGGGCCGTATAGGCGTCGGCGCTCAGCACCACCGAGTAGGGGCCGTTGACGCCGACCAGGCGCAATTGGCTCAGCGCCTGCGTAATGACGTCGGGATAGGCGCGAACGTCGGCCGGAAGTGCCACGACCGGATTGCTGGTGCCCTCGCGGATGCCGCCAATGCCTGCGGCGGCATAGCCTTCGAAGATCGCCCGGTCTTCCGCAAAGGCCAGGAGCCGCGCCGCGTCTTTTGCGGGCTGCCAATCCGAGTCATTGGCGCCGCGTTCCACGTCGTCGATCTGCTGGCGATCGAGCTCGAAGGGAACACGAAGTTCGACCAGCGGCTTGACCTCGCGCTGCCGCGCCAAAATGCCATCTCCGGGTGCCGCGAGACTGCGCAAATGGCCGGTGCCGATGGCGGAAAGCGCAACGCCGCCCGGACCCAGCACGTCGACCACGCGCCGCCCGGCCAGATAGCGCTTCAGCGTGCGCGTGGTTTCTTCCTCGATCCCGGACCAGGCCGCATCGGAGATCGGGGCAAGTCCGCGGTGAAGATTGTTCATGAGGCGGGGTCTCCTTTGAGCGAACCGATGCCGAGCGAACCCTCGCGTTTCGGTGCGGCGTTCGGCGCCGGGCTGGCGGGCTGGTCCAAAAGTTGTTCGGCCGGAGCATCTGCTGCGACGTTGTCGAGAAACGTCGCGGACGGCACGAAGAACAGGCTGCCGGTCCTGGCGAGGCTGAAATCGAGCAGCCGGTCGTAATTGCCGGGAGGCTTGCCGACGAACATGTTTTGCAGCATCTGCTCGATGGTTCGCGGCGAGCGCGCGTAACCGATGAAATAGGTGCCGAACTCCTTCTCGGCCACGCGGCCGAACGGCATGTTGTCGCGGAGGATCTTGACCTCCTTGCCATCCATGACGACCTTGGCCAGCGCGTTGTGGGCGTAGGCCGGCTTCACCGTATCGTCGAGCTCGATGTCCGAAAGCTTCTGCCGCCCGATGATGCGTTCCTGCGCCTCGGTGGAGAGCGCGTTCCAGCCCGCGACGTCGTGCAGATATTTCTGCACGATCACATAGCTGCCGCCGGCGAAGGCAATGTCTTCGGCCCCGATATAGGCCGCATCGTCAGCGGCCTGACCCGTCGGGTTCTCGGTGCCGTCGACGAAGCCGATCAGATCGCGGTCGTCGAAATAGCGAAAGCCGTGCACCTCGTCGACGCCCGTCACCGCCTCGCCGAGCGCGGCCATGATCTGCGTCGCCATTTCGAAGCAGAGGTCCATGCGTTTGGCGCGAATGTGAAACATCAGGTCGCCCGGCGTCGCGACGGCGTGGCGGGGGCCTGCCTTGATTTCCCGAAACGGGTGCAGTTCCGCAGGCCGCGGCGCGCCAAACAGCCGGTCCCATGCCTCCGATCCGATCCCCATCACGCAGGAGAGGTTGCCCTCGATATCGCGAAAGCCGACGGCACGCAGCAGCCCCGGCAGGCCGCCGCAAAACGACCTGACAGCAGTGCTGTTCGCAGCGCCAGGATTGATCGTCACCACCAGGAAGATTGCGGCACGGGTAAGAGCCTGAACCACCGCCTGCGGCTCGGGCGGGAGGCCCGATGGTGCGCCGCCCTCGGTCATTGGACCTGCTCCGTCCGTGCGCCGCTGCAAGAACTCATTCAACTCGACCTGATATCGACGGACGTCACTGACAAAAACGCAACTCTTGCGCGACAAGCCCGCATAGCGCCGCGCGGCACCGGTCAAGTACCCTTGACACTGTAGCGGCAATCCGGCCGGGGTTCAAATACGAGAAGCGCATGCGATGCGGCGGCAATTTGATGCCACGGAAAGGCGCTAGGCAGGCGGCGCCCGATGAAAATCGGACGATCGATCCGAGCGGACGTTGTTCGCTTCCCTTTGCGAAATGAGGGAGTTTTCGTCGGCGCGGACCGCCGGCCCGATTGGCAGTTGAGGAACGCGCCGACTAACTTTAGTCTGGATGACAAATCTATAACACGCGGGGGAAACCAAGGAGACACAACAATGACCGTCCCACCCGGCGAGCCCTTCGGCTTCGCGCCCGATTTCGATACTGCCATTCCCTATATGCAGCGCACGCGCGACTACTATGCCGCGATCGGCTACACCACGCCCTACCGCTGGGCGCATCATGTCGACGCGCCGTTCCAGCCCCTGAAAAAGCCGCTGTCGCAGTCGCGTGTCGCGATCGTCACGACGGCCGCCCCCTACGATCCGCTGAAAGGCGATCAGGGGCCCGGCGCGGCCTATAATGGCAGCGCAAAATTCTACCAGGTCTATGACGGCGATACCTCGCGGCAGCATGATCTGCGCATCTCGCATATCGGCTACGATCGCAAGCACACCACCGCAACCGACAGCGGCACCTGGTTCCCGCTGCCGCTGCTTTTGAAGGCGCAGGCCGCGGGACGGATCGGCGAGGTGGGGCCTCGCTTCTTCGGCGCGCCGACCAATCGCAGCCATCGCGTCACCATCGACGTCGATGCGCCCGAGATCCTGGACCGCTGCCGCGCCGACAAGGTCGGTGCCGCGGTGCTGGTGCCGAACTGCCCGGTCTGCCACCAGACCACCGCTCTGGTCGCCCGCCATCTCGAGGCAGGCGGGATTTCCACCGTGGTGATGGGCTGCGCCAAGGACATCATCGAGCACGCAGCGGTGCCACGCTTCCTGTTCTCGGATTTCCCGCTCGGCAATTCGGCCGGCAGGCCGCACGACGCGGAATCGCAGGCGCTGACCCTGGAACTGGCGTTGCGTTTGCTGGAGACCGCGTCCGGCGCTCAGACCACCATGCAGTCGCCGCTGCGCTGGAGCGAGGACGCCGCCTGGAAGCTCGACTACAACAACATCGCGCAGATGAGCCCGGAGGAGCTCGCGCGCCGCCGCGCCGAGTTCGACCGCCAGAAGGAGATCGCGCGCGGCAACCGCGCCGCGTGATCGGCCGCAGGGAAGGCCATTCAATCAAAGGGCACACGAGGCCGTCATTGCGAGCGAAGCGAAGCAAAGCAATCCAGACTGTGTCCGCGGTGACGGTATGGATTGCGTCGGCGCTATTGCGCCTCGCAATGACGCTTCAGTTTTGGAAGGACATGGCGTGACGCGGCCGTTCGAAGGCATCAAGATTCTCGACTTCACGCAGGTGCTGGCCGGGCCTTATGCGAGCTACCAGCTTGCGCTGCTCGGGGCCGAAATCATCAAGGTGGAGCGGCGCGAGGGCGAGGACATGCGCCGCACGCCGCTCAGCCGGGAATGGGCGGAGCGCGGCCTTGCGCCGGGCTGGCAGGCCATCAACGGCAACAAGAAGAGCCTGACGCTCGATCTGGCAAGACCCGAGGCGATCGCGATCGTGAAAAAGCTCGCGGTTGAGGCCGACGTGGTGATGGAGAATTTTCGCCCCGGGGTGATGGACAAGCTCGGCATCGGCTATGCCGTGCTCTCGGAGATCAACCCGAAACTGATCTATTGCGCGATCTCCGGCTTCGGCCAGACCGGCCCCGAGCGCGCCAGCCCGGGCTATGACGGGAAAATCCAGGCGCTGAGCGGCATCATGGCGATCACCGGCCACGAGGAGACCGGGCCGACGCGGGCCGGCTTTGCGGTGTGCGACGTGCTCACCGGCTCCACCGCCGCGTTCGGCGTCTCCAGCGCGCTGTTCCAGCGCAGCCGCACCGGCAAGGGGCAACTGGTCGACGTCTCCATGCTCGAGGCGACGCTGGCGTTTCTGGCCGGGCAGGTCGCCGACTATTCGGTGGCCGGCCATCGCCAAAAGCTGTCGGGCAATCAGGCGGTGAGCCGCAAGCCCACGGCCAACCTGTTCAAGGCGGGCGAAGGCTATCTGCTGCTCGCCGTCAACAACGAGAAGCAATACATCGCGCTGATGACGGCGCTCGGTCGCGACGGCACCTTTGGCGATCCGCGCTTCGCCGACTGGTTTTCACGGCAGGAGAACGAGCCGGCGCTGCGCGCCATCATCGAGGGCGCGCTCGCGGCGAGGAGCGCGCGCGACTGGGAAAAGATCCTGGAGGCGGCCGGCGCGCCCTGCGCCAGCATCTGGGCCATCGAGGAGGTGATCGATCACCCGCAGATCGCAGCGCGCGGCGCCCTCCAGGAGATCGACACGCCCTATGGGCGGTTGCGCTTTGCCGGCAGCGGCTTTCGGCTCGCCCATGGCGGCGGCCGGCTCGACACCATGGCGCCCGCGCTCGGCGCGCATACCGACGAGGTGCTGGGCGCGCTGGGCTTTGATGCGAGCGCGATCGCGGACTTGCGGGCGCGGGAGGTGATTTGAGAATGACACGCCGGTGCCGGCGCTATCCGCTGTCTCCCTCGGAGAAGATTTCATCGATGTCTCGCCGACCATCGAGCACACGCACGATTTCCGGCCGCGCATCTCTCAAGCGATAGAACACGATTTGGGAACCGGCGGAGAGCGAGCGGAGACCTGCTCGTATCTCATCGCGAAGTCGGCCCGCAGAGGGAAAATCGTCAATTGTTGCGACAATCCTCGCTATTTCGCGGAGGATCTTGTCGGCCGCCGCGTGTCCGGCGACGTCGGCATAGTAGTCCCAGAGATGATCAATATCCGCGGTCGCTTCCGGCGACCAAATAACGGGAGGCTTACTCTCCGACATCCCGCGAATTCTTTGTGCGAAGCAGGTCCTCGATGTTCATCGCACCACCTTCGCCCGCATCCAGCGAACGCAGACCTTTGTCGATCTCGGCACGCAGTGCACTCAGTTTTTCGACATGCGACAGCAGCTTCCGGCCGATCTGTTCCTGATCGGCTTCCGGCAGCCGGGCAAGTTGAGCAATGGCTTGTTCGAGGGTTCTGACCATAAGGTCAGTTTAGCACATCTTGCCGTCTCTATGCGAGGTCTTGTCAACACTCACCGTGGGAGGCGGCTGAGACTACCCCGACAGCACCTTCACGCCGCCGAACGACGTCACCCGTCCGTGCCTCAGCATCACGATCTGCGTCGCGAGCTGGCGCATCTCGGCGGCGTCGTGGCTGACGAACACCATGGGGATACGGGCCTCGTCGCGCATCCGGATCAGGTAGGGCAAAATTTCGGCGCGGCGGCTTTCGTCGAGCGCGCCGAGCGGCTCGTCGAGCAGCAGCAGTTTTGGCCGCGCCAGCAGCGCGCGGCCGAGCGCGACCCGCTGGCGCTCGCCGCCCGACAGTTTTCCCGGACGCCGATCGAGCAGATGGCCGATGTCCAGAAGTTCGGTGATCCGCGTGAGCTGGGCGGGGTCGAAGGCCAGGCCGTTCATCCGCCGGCCGTAGTCGAGATTGGCCCGCACCGACAGATGCGGAAACAGCCGCGCATCCTGGAACACATAGCCGATGCGGCGGCGATAGGCCGGCACATGGATGGCCTTGTCGGTATCATCGAGAACATCGCCGTCGAGCGAGATGGTGCCGCGGTCGGGACGCAGCAGCCCCGCGATCATGTTGACCAGCGAGGTCTTGCCGGCGCCGGAGGCGCCGAACAGGCCGGTGACGCGACCCTCGCTCGCAAAACTGGCTTCGATCGAGAACTCGCCGAGCTTTTTTGTGACATCGACGCGCAGCATGGCTCAATTCCCGTGCAGGCGCCGGGTGGCGCGCCGCGCGAACCATTCGGCGCCGATCAGGGCCGTGACCGCGATCACGATCGACACCATCACCAGCCGCAACGCAGCCGTGTCGCCATCCGGCGTCTGGATCAGCGAATAGATCGCCGACGAGATGGTCTGGGTCTCGCCGGGGATGTTCGAGACGAAAGTGATCGTGGCGCCGAACTCGCCGATCGCCTTGGCAAAGCCGAGCACCATGCCGGCCAGCACGCCGGGCAGTGACAGCGGCAACGTCACCGTCGCAAACACCCGCCACGGCGCGGCCCCCAGCGTTTCCGCGGCCTGTTCCAGCCTGCGATCGACGGCCTCGATCGACAGCCGGATCGGGCGGACCAGCAGCGGGAACGACATCACGCCGCAGGCGAGCGCCGCGCCCGTCCATCGGAACGCGAACACGATGCCGAGATAATCCGCAAGCAGGGCCCCGAGCGGACCCTTGCGGCCGAAGGCGAGCAGCAGCAGATAGCCGGTCACGACCGGCGGCAGCACCAGCGGCAGATGCACCAGCGCATCGAGCAGCGACTTGCCCCAGAAGTCGCGCCGCGCCAGCAGCCATGCCAGCGCGATGCCGATCGGTGTCGCCACGAAGGTTGCGACGGCGGCGACCCGCAGCGAAAGCAGGATCGCCGTCCATTCCGTGGGCGTGATGTCGAGCACGTCGTCAGGTCAGGACGTCGGCTTGATCAGATAGGTGAAGCCGTATTTCTCCAGCACCGCCTTCGCGGCCGACGAGTGCAGATAGTCGAGATAGGCGTTGGCTTCGGGTTTTGCCGTCGTGGTCGCCGCCACCGGGTAGATGATCGGCGGATGGCTGTCGGCCGGAAACGTCCCGACCACCTTGACGCCGGGCTCGACCTTGGCGTCGGTCGCATAGACGATGCCGAGCGCGGCCTCGCCGCGCGCCACCAGGGTCAGCGCAGCACGCACGCTGTCGGCCATCGCGAATTTCGGCTCGGCCGCCTGCCAGGCCCCGAGCTTCTCCAGGGCGGCCTTGGCATATTTGCCGACCGGCACCGATTTCACGTCGCCCGTCGCGATCTTGCCGTCGCCGGCGAGCTTTGCGAGATCAAAACCCGGCCCGATCGCGACGTTGTCGATCTTGGAATCCTTCGGCGCGATCAGCACGATGCTGTTGCCGAGCAGGTTGATCCGGGTCGGCTCGTTGATGGTCTTCTTGGACGTCGCATAGTCCATCCAGTCGGTATCGGCGGAGACAAAAATGTCCGCGGGCGCGCCCTGCTCGATCTGCTTGGCCAGCGTCGAGCTGGCCGCATAGCTCGCGGAGATTTTGACGCCGGTCTTGGCGGTGAAGGCGGCGTCGATGTCGTCGAGCGCGTTCTTCATGGAAGCGGCGGCGAAGACGGTCAGCACCTTGTCGTCGGCAAGTACGGGCGGGCCGGCCAGACCGCATGCGAGAACGAGGGCGAGGAAAAGCAGGCGTTGCATCGTGGCGCTCCATGCCGATCTGAACGGCGCGTGCAGCCAGGCACGCGCGCAGATCGGGCGTCTGAAAGGAAACGGATTTCGCGAATGACGGAAGCGCCGTTCCGCCGCGCGCCCGGCTACTTACGGTCAACCGGGCGATCGCGCTGCGGCGACAATAGCAGGCCCGGTTCCCCGGTCAAAGAGCCTCCTTGGTCGCCTATTCCGCCGGCAGGATCGCGATCGATACCGCCTTGTCCCTGGCGCCGCTGACCTGCAGCAGGAAGGGGCTGGCCGCCAGGTCGTATTTCATGGTCTTGCGGATGCCCTCGCAATCCGTGGCGCCGCTGAAGGCCTTTGGCTTGAGGACATGGCCGTCCTGCACCACGTCGACCCAGGCGCCTTCGGACAGGCTGATGGTGTAGACGCCGGCCTTCGGCACGGCCTTGAAACTGGCAAAGCCGGCAAACGTGCCCTCCTTCGGGGCCCGCTCCGGCGGCGAGGGCAGCTTGGCATCGGCCGGAGTGAGCAGCGTCAGCGTTATTCCGGTCGCCGGTATGTCGGCGAAGTCGCTTCCCGAGCTGGTCGCGGCGCGGTGCGGCAGGACCAGAACCGCGCGCGCCGGCGCGATGTCCCATTTGAACTTGTCGCAGCCGCTCGGCTCTTCGGCGGCGCGTGCGGAGCCCGCTCCGAGCAGCAGCAGTGCAATGATGAACGGGGTACGCATGTCAGTCCACCGCGATCATGACGTCGGACGCCTTGATCACGGCCGTGACGTGATCTCCGGCCTTGATGCCGAGTTCGTCGACGGCCTCATTGGTGATCGAGGAGGTGACAATCTGTCCGCCGCCGATGTCGACGCGGACATGCGACGTGGTCGCGCCCTTCTTCACTTCGACGACGGTGCCCTTGATCTGGTTGCGTGCACTGATGCGCATGATGCTGCTCACATGGGGCCGGGGCCGCGCGGTGCAACCGCGCAGCATGCGGCGTGATCGGGATGGGAGAGCGCGGGACCATCGTCCCGTGTGAACCGCGCGCTTACGGCGCGCGCGCAAAGTCTAGCCGATCTCGATGACGAATGAAATCGGTTCGGCGCGAGCGAAATTGTTCACTTCGGCTTCACGGCGGGGGCGTGCAGCACCTGCTTGCAGGCGGCGGGCAACTGCGCCAGCGTGATCGGCGGGTGCGGTTTCGGCGGCTCTTTCGGCGGCGGCGGATGCAGGACCTCGTCCTTGAACCAGTAGCCGAGCTCCGACGGCTCGCAGCCGTCGTCCCCCGGCTGCTCCTTCTGTCCCTCGCACTGGCTGTCGCCGGGCGGGCATCGCATGCGGATGTGGAAGTGATAGTCGTGGCCGTACCAGGGCCGGACCTTGTGCAGCCAGCTGCGGTCGCCCTTGGCCTCGCGGCACAGCGCCTTCTTGATCGCGGCATTGACGAAGATGCGCTGCACCGAGGGCTCCAGCGCGGCGTCGCGGATCACGGCAAGATGCTGCGGTGTCCAGGCCTTCGGATCGATGTCGAGGCGGTCGCTCCGCACCATCATGGTGGCGGACATCTCCTCGCGCTCCTCGCGTGACAAGAGATGGTCCGGCATCGGCGTCAGCCAGACATCGGCATCGATCCCGATCTGGTGGCTGGCGTGGCCTGTCAGCATCGGGCCGCCGCGCGGCTGGCCCATGTCGCCGACCAGGATGCCGGGCCAGCCGGCATCCCTGTGCGCGTTCTTCGATAGCCGTTTTAGCAGCGCGACCAGATCGGGGTGACCCCAGTTGCGGTTGCGCGACAGCCGCATGACCTGCCAGGTGTCGCCGGTGATCGGCATTTCCTTCGCGCCGGCGATACAGCCCTTGTTGTAGGCGCCGATCACATGGGGTGGTCCCGCCGTCGGCAGCAGTTTTCGGGCGAACAGTTCCTTGGCGGCGACCTTTGGATCGCTCGGGTTGTCCAGTGGCGGCAGGTCCTTCGGCTCCGTGGTGCCCTTGTCCTGGGCGCGCGCCGTCGCGGCTGAAAACAGGACGAGGGAACTCACAAGCGGGATCAGAAGGGGCCGGAGGTGCATCGGATCGCTCTTTCCTGTCGGCGGCCTGGGCAGGCTAGCACGAAAGGGACAGGCGTGGACCAATCGCAATTCCTTGATCCCGGCCATCTGCATGGCCGCGCGGGTCCGTCCTCTCGCGCCGTTCCACCGCTCACGCCACACCGACGGGGCGAGCTGTCAACGCGACTCAGCTTTGACGCGTTTGCGTTTCTGCAGATGATAGGTCAGCGCCAGCGCCACGCAGTGACGCAGCGCGTCTTCCGGCGGATCGTCGGCGGCATCGAGCAGAATGCTGCGGTTGCCGCCATAGCGCAGTTTTGGATAGAGCTCGCGAAAGGTCTCGACCAGATTGGTTTGGCAGTGGAAGTAGAGGGCATACTGGTTCGGAACGGATTTGACGCCGTCGATCCGGATCGTGCTGCCGCTTCCTGTCTCCGTCGTCAGGTAGCTCGGCTGTCCCCATTTGAGCGCTTCCTCGATCGCCCCGACACCATCGGTTTCGCGCGCTGTCTCGAGGATCAGCCGCCGCAGCGCCAGCAATCTGTCCCTGACCGGTTTTGAATACGCGCCAAGGACGGCTGATATCGCTGGATCGATGCGGCGCGTTGTCGTCCCGCGCTCTGTCCCGACGGCTTTTCTCACACGCGTCTTCGCGGTGGCCGGCATGATCGTCTCCGTGCTGCGTGCACGAAGACTATGTCAGCGGCTCCATGGAGGAAAGGTCAGGCGATGATCATGACGGCACGCGGCTGCTTTACGCGCCGAGATGGCAGCAGGATGGCGGCAGGCCTACGCGGCTTCGCGCAGGCCGGCCAAAAACGTATCGACGCTCTTGAACAGCAGCGATGCGTGCTGGCCGAGTTCGCCGGCCGCGACCAGCACGTTTTTCGCAAGATCGCGCGACTGGCCCGCGGCCTGGCTGGCGCCGGCGACATTCTTGGAGACCTCGCTCGTGCCGGCCGCCGCCTGCTGCACGCTGCGTGCGATTTCGCGCGTCGCAGAACCCTGCTCCTCGACCGCGGAGGCGATGGCGGTGGCCACCGCGCTGATGTCGCGGATGGTCTGGCTGATGCTCCCGATCGCACCGACGCATTCGCCGGTCGCCGTCTGAATGGCGGTGACTTGTCCGGCGATTTCTTCGGTCGCCTTGGCGGTCTGGCTCGCGAGCTCCTTGACCTCGGCGGCGACCACGGCAAAGCCGCGGCCGGCCTCGCCGGCGCGCGCCGCCTCGATCGTGGCGTTGAGTGCGAGCAGGTTGGTCTGGCTGGCGATGGCGTCGATCAGGCGCAGCACGTCGCCGATCTTCTCGGCGGTCGCGGCGAGGCTGCCGACCATTTCGGTGGTGCTGACGGCCTTGCCCACCGCCTGGTCGGCGACGCTGCTGGAATGGGTCACCTGCCGGCCGATTTCGGCCACGGAGGAGGCCAGTTCATCTGTCGCGGCCGCCACCGTCGCGACGCTCGCGGAGGCCTCTTCCGAGGCCGCGGCCGCCGCGGTGGCCCGGTCCGAGGTGCCATTGACGCTCGACGTGATCTCGCCGGCCACGCGCCGCATGTCCTCGGTTGCGCGCGCCACCGCGCCGACCACGCTCTTGACCTCGCTCTCGAAACGATCGGCCATCTGGCGCTGGAGCGCCCGCTTCTCCGCCTCGTTCTGCTGCTTGTCCTGCTCCTGCGCCTCGCGCAGCGCCCGCGCTTCCATCATGCTGCGGCGGAAGACATCGACGGCCTGCGCCATGGTCCCGACCTCATCCGCGCGCTCGCCGCCGGGGATCTTGACCTTGATGTCGCCGCTCGACAGCCGGTTCATGATCGCGGTGATCGACACCAGGGGATGCGAAATGCCGCGGCCCAGAAACAGCGCGACCAGGCCGGCCACGATCAGGATCGCAACGGTTGCGAGGATCAGGCTGCGCTGCGAGCTTGCCGCCGCCGCCTCATAGTCGCTGGTGTCCTTGATGATCTCGAGCAGGGCGACCGGGTGCCCGGCAAAATTCTTGATCTGTCCGACATAGACGGCGGCCGGACGGCCGTTCAGTCGCGCCTCCCGGTGCAGCGGCGCGCCGTTGAAGACGCTCTTCAGCTCGTCCTCGCTGGCGACCACCTCGTCGCCAAAGGTCGATGACAGTTTTTTGACGACGCCATTGTCGAGCCAGAACACGGCGAGATCGATGCCAAAACGCTGCTTGGCGCGACCGACGAATTCGTCGCCGAAGGCGGCACCGACATCGACGGTGGCGAGCGCCTTGCCGCCCTGCAGGATCGGCGTCATGCCAAAAATGCCGAGCGACAGGCGGCTCTGCTCGACGCCGGCGATCTGCCTGCCGCTGGCATTCGCCTCCACGACGGTGATGCGCCGCTTGGAGGTGTCGTCGCCAAAAATCTTCGGCTCGTGCACGCGATAAAAGTTCGTCGCCGGCGGCGTCCAGACATTGACCAACGGGATGCCCTGCGCCTTCAGCGTCGGCATGGCGCCGCCGAGCAGCGCGCCGAGCGCGTCGCGGTCGCCCCTGACGACGGCGTCGGCGATCGGAGGCATCGCGGCCAGCACCGAGCTCAAGGCGAGCGTCGTCCGGCCCTCATAGTCGATCGCCGCGGTGACGCTGTCATATTGCAGTTTGAGCTGCTGTTCGAGCGCGAGGCGGGTCAGTTCGCGCTGCTGCAGCACCGAGAAGGTGCCGAGGATCCCGCAGGCGGCTGCGACGGTGAGCGAGATGGCGAGGATCAGGCGAGACGCAATCGATCGAAGCTTGAACATGGAGCATTCCCAGACGCCGCAGCGATGGCGGGGAAGATCCCAGATAATGTTTAATTAACGGCTACCGTAGTTTTACCGGTGTCAATCCGGCGACGCCGGATCCGGCGACGCCGGATCCGGCATGGCAGCGATGTTGTATTAGCGGTCGCTTTATCGCCACTTGGCCGGCGCCTCGAGCTTGTTGTCCAGGATCGCCCTGCCGGCGTCCTCGTAATGGGCGTTGCGGGCCTGGATCTGCTGCGCGATCGCGTGCATGTCGCGAAAGCGCCGCTCAAATCCGTTGGCGCGGAACACCGCCGTGGCGCCCGCCATGTGATAGGCGGTGTCGACCACCGAAGCCGATTGATGGATGGTCCAGGTCGAGGCGAGTCGCATCGCGACCCGCTGCTGCTCGACGATCTCGCCGCCTTCGGCCAGATGCGCCCAGATCTCCGCGGCCGTGCCGTAGAGATAGGCGCGCGCCGCGCGCAGGCTCGCCTCCATCCGGCCGATGCTACCCTGGATGGCGGCGTTGTCGCGCATCGAGCTCAGGCCTTGCGGCGACTTGCGGCGGGCAAGCTCGGTGATTGCATCCAGCATCGCGCGCGCCACACCGAGCGACACCGCGCCAAAGCCCATGGCGAAGACGTAATGCGTGGCGATCTTGTACAGCAGGCCGCCCTCGCAGACCGAGGAGATGATGTCGCGCAGTGCCGTGAAGCGTTCGGGGATGAACAGGTTCTCGACCGAATAGCTGTCGGTTCCGGTCGCCCGCAGCCCGATCACGTCCCAGACGTCGTAGAGCGTGGCGCTGGTCGCCGGAAACAGGATGGTGCGGATCTCGGGACTGCCGTCGGGCCGTTTGCGCGGCGTGCCGTCGGCCTCGACGATCCGGACATGGGCGCCGAGCCAGCCCGCCTGGCGGATGCCGGAGGCGAAATCCCAGCGCGCATTGGCGATATAGCCGCCGTCCGTGGCACGCACCTCATGCGCGATCGCGCCCCAGGCCAGCACGCTCTGCGGCGCACCAAAAATCTCGCGCGCGGTGTCGACATCGAGATAGGCCGCGACCATGCCGCAGACGCTGCATTGGCCGAGGCACCAGGCGGTCGAGGCGTCGGCCTTGGCGACCTCCTCCAGCATCTGCATGAACACATCGAGCGGCGCCTCGTGGCCGCCGATGCTTTGCGGCAGCAGCGAGCGATAAAGCCCATTCTCGATCAGGGCCGACACCACGGCCGGCGTCAGCCGCCGCGCCTGTTCCGCATCCGCGGCTTCCCTGGCGATCAAAGGGGCGAGCGCCCGGGCGCGCTCCACGATACCGAGTGCGGACGGCTGGTTCATCACGGTTCCTCTGCCCTTTTTCGGGTCTGTCGGAGGTCGCGATGGTGGTCCATCCGGCCGGCGAGAGCAAGGCGGGCGCGCGGAGATCGACATTCCAAATTGTCATTCCGGGGCGCTCGCGAAGCGAGCAAACCCGGAATCTCGCGCCCCAAGCTGCAGCTTCCGGGTTCATCGCGGCCGGTCGCGATGTCCCGGAATGACGAGGGAGCTAACTCAGCTATCCACCTTCAGCGCGGCAATGAAGGCTTCCTGCGGGATGTCGACCTTGCCGAACTGCCGCATCTTCTTCTTGCCTTCCTTCTGCTTCTCCAGGAGCTTGCGTTTGCGCGTGATGTCGCCGCCATAGCATTTTGCGGTGACGTCCTTGCGCAGCGCGCGCACCGTCTCGCGCGCGATCACCTTGCCGCCGATCGCCGCCTGGATCGGGATCTGGAACATGTGCGGCGGGATCAGCTCCTTCATCTTCTCCACCATGGCGCGGCCGCGGCCCTCCGCGCGGGTGCGGTGCACCAGCATCGAGAGCGCGTCGACCGGCTCGTTGTTGACGAGGATCTGCATCTTGACGAGATCGGCCGGCTTGTAGTCGGTCAGATGATAATCGAACGAGGCATAGCCTTTGGAGACCGATTTGAGGCGGTCGTAGAAGTCGAACACCACCTCGTTGAGCGGCAGGTCGTATTTCACCATGGCGCGCGAGCCGACGTAAGTGAGCTCCTTCTGCGCGCCGCGCCGGTCCTGGCACAATTTCAGGACACTGCCGAGATAGTCGTCCGGGGTCAGGATCGTGGCCTCGATCCATGGGTCCTGGATCTCGGCGATCTTGACCACGTCGGGCATGTCGACCGGGTTGTGGATCTCGAGCTCCGTTCCGTCGGTCAGCTTCATCTTGTAGATGACGCTCGGCGCGGTCGCGATCAGATTGAGATCGAACTCGCGATGCAGGCGCTCCTGGATGATCTCCAGATGCAGCAGTCCGAGGAAGCCGCAGCGGAAGCCGAAGCCGAGCGCGGCCGAGGTCTCCATCTCGAAGGAAAAGCTTGCATCGTTCAGCCGCAGCTTGCCCATCGCGGCGCGCAGGGTTTCGAAATCGTCGGCGTCGACCGGGAACAGGCCGCAGAACACGACGGGGATGGCCGGCTTGAAGCCGGGCAGCATTTCGGTCACCGGCTTGCGGTCGTCGGTGATGGTGTCGCCGACGCGGGTATCGGCGACCTCCTTGATCGCCGCGGTGATGAAGCCGATCTCGCCGGGACCGAGCTCGTCGACCTGCTGCATTTTTGGCGTGAAGAAGCCGACCCGCTCGACGTCATAGGCGGCGCTGGTACCCATCATGCGGATGCGCTGGCCCTTCTTCATGACGCCGTCGACGACGCGGATCAGCACCACGACGCCGAGATAGACGTCGTACCAGCTGTCGACCAGCAGCGCCTTCAAGGTGGCGTCGCGGTCGCCCTTCGGTGGCGGCAGGCGCGTGACGATCGCCTCCAGCACGTCGCCGATGCCAAGGCCCGTCTTGGCCGAGATCATCACGGCATCGGAGGCGTCGATCCCGATCACGTCCTCGATCTGCTGCTTGACCTTGTCGGGCTCGGCGGCCGGCAGGTCGATCTTGTTGAGGACCGGGACGATCTCGTGATTGTTGTCGAGCGCCTGGTAGACATTGGCGAGCGTCTGCGCCTCGACGCCCTGGCTGGCGTCGACCACCAGCAGCGAGCCCTCGCAGGCGGCCAGCGACCGCGAGACCTCGTAGGCGAAGTCGACATGGCCCGGCGTGTCCATCAGGTTGAACACGTAATCCTTGCCGTCCTTGGCGCGATAGTTCAGGCGGACGGTCTGCGCCTTGATGGTGATGCCGCGTTCGCGCTCGATGTCCATGGAATCGAGCACCTGTTCCTTGCCCGCCATTTCACGATCCGAAAGCCCGCCGGTCATCTGGATCAGGCGGTCGGCCAGTGTCGATTTGCCATGGTCGATATGGGCGACGATGGAGAAGTTGCGGATGTTGGGAATGGGGGCGGTCGTCATGCGCCGCGGGATAGCATTCAGCCCCGAGAGCGGCAACCTTAATGGAGCGCGTTGGAACGCGATAAAAGTTGGCTCAATCGAATTTATCCGCGACCGCGCTGTTCTCCCCTCCCCCGCTTGCGGGGGAGGGGGAGGGGGTGGGGGTGGGGGTACCACAGGGGCAGATCGCAATCGGGATGCCCCCACCCCAGCCCTCCCTCGCAAGCGGGGGAGGGAGCGCACCTGCGACGTGGCGCCAATCGAGTCTCATCTCGTCATGTTCGGGGGTCCTGATGTTCAAGACTCTTGTTCACGCCAAGCTGATTCCACCGGCGGTCAAAACACGCTACCGGTGAGGTCATGTCGACCACGTCCTATCTGCCGGCCACCGCGCGTGCGCGCCGGAGTTTTCGCATCCGCCGTCTCGCGGCCTGGCTTGCGCTCCGCGCCCGCGATCCGGACACCGGCTTCTGGCTGGTGGTCACCTTCGCGCTCGTGCATGGCTTGATCTGGACGCTGATCCTGATCAACCTGAAGGCAGCGCAGGACGTTCACATGGACGTCGCGGAAGCCTTTGCCTGGGGCCAGAAGTTCCAGCTCGGCTATGGCAAGCATCCGCCGCTCGCCGGCTGGATCGCGGGCCTCTGGTTCGATTTTTTTCCGGTCAAGGACTGGGCGACCTATGCGCTGGCCATGACCACGCTCGGCTGCGGGCTGGTCATCTCCTGGTTCATTGCGCTCCGGGTCGTCGATCGCCGCCGCGCATTCTTTGCCGTGGTGGTGCTGGCGCTCTATCCGATCTTCAATTTCAAGGGTTTCAAGTACAATCCCGACCTGCTGCAGCTCGTCACCCTGCCGCTGCTGGTGCTGGCTTATCTCAACGCGTTCGAGAAGCGCTCGTGGCAGTCGGGCATCCTGCTCGGTCTTGCCGGCGCCGCCGCGCTGATGACCAAATACTGGGTGCTGACCATGATCGGCGCCATCGGCCTTGCCGCGTTGATCCATCCCGATCGCTGGCGCTTTCTGGCCTCGCCCGCGCCATGGGTCGGCGTCGCAACGCTGATCGTCGCGATGATTCCGCATCTGATCTGGCTGAAACAGGTGGACTTCGTCCCGCTGACCTATGCCGGCGACGTCTACGGGCTCTCCAGCCGCGCGCAGAGCGCGCATCTGGTGCTCGGCTATGTCGGGCACAATCTGGCGCTGCTGGCGCTGCCAATCGCGCTGGCCGCGCTGGTGCTGATGTGGCCGCCGCGGTTTGCGAGGAGAATTTTTGCGGGCGGTCCCAATCCCGGCATCAACACGGCTCAGGCGCGCAACGTCTGGATGATCCAGGCGATCGTCGCGGTCGGCCCGCCGCTCGGCGGGCTCTTCTTCACCGTCTATATGAAGACGGACTGGGGGATTTCGCTGTTCTTCCTGGTGCCGCTGGCGCTGGTCGCGCTGCCTCACTTGCGGCTGCGCGAGATGGCGCTGTTTCGCATCGTCGTGCTCTGGCTCGTGCTGTCGCTTGCGACGCTCGCCGCATCGCCGCAGATTGCCGTGTTCGAAATGACCGCCAATCCCAACGGCGCATCGGGCTACGGCGCGCGCGCGCAGCTCGCCCGCGAGCTGACGCAGGCCTGGCACTCGCGCTTCGTATCGCGCTGGGCCGTCGTCGCCGGCACCACCGAGGTCGGCGAGCCGATGACGTTTTACAGCGGAGATCATCCGGCGCCCTATACGCCGGGCGAGCTCTGGTCGTCGGGCCTGACCTCGCTGGATGAAGCCAGACGCCTCGGCTTCATCGGCATTTGCGACACCACCGACGGGCGGCTGCCGACCTGCGAGGCCTGGATGAATGAGAACGCCAAGAATGCCGAGCAGCTCGTGATGACCACGCAGCGTTTCTTCCACGGCCATGCCGGCCCTGCGATCGCCTGGAAGATCTGGATCGTCCCGCCGGGGCAGTGAATCTCCAGCTGCCGTCCCGCGCGCGAGCTGCGTAGGGTGGGCAAAGCGAAGCGTGCCCACCATCGCGGGTGACGGCCGCAGTGAAACGGTGGGCACGGCGCAAGCGCGCCTTTGCCCACCCTACCGCACCTACATCGTCTCTTCGTGAAACTTGTCGGCGACGAGCGCTGTGATTGCCTCCATCGCCGCCTCGGCTTCGGGGCCTTTCGCCGATACCAGGATCTTCGTGCCCGGGCCGGCCGACAGCATCATCAGTCCCATGATCGAGGTGCCGCCGACGGTCTCGCCGCCACGCGTCACCCAGACATCGGCGTTGAAGCGCTCGACGGTCTGGACGAATTTCGCCGACGCCCGCGCATGCAGGCCGCGCTTGTTGATGATCAGAAGTTCTCTGGAAATCGCGCCTTCGGGCACGCTCGGCCCGGGATCGTTGGGGGAGGACGCGTCCTCGTCAGTCATTTGCCGGCAAGGACCCGGCTGGCAATGGTGACGTATTTGCGGCCGGCTTCCTGCGCCATTGCGATCGCATCGGGCAGCGAGCGCTCCTCGCGCACCTTGGCGAGCTTGACCAGCATGGGAAGATTGATGCCTGCGAGCACTTCCACCTTCGGGCGGCTCATGCAGGAGATCGCAAGATTCGAGGGCGTGCCGCCGAACATGTCAGTGAGGATCGCGACGCCGTCGCCGCTGTCGACGCGGTTGACCGCTTCAATGATGTCGCTTCGACACAGATCGGAGTCGTCCTCGGCTCCAATCGTGACTGCCTCGATTTGCTTTTGAGGACCCATGACGTGTTCGAGCGCCGCCCTGAACTCATCGGCGAGGCGCCCGTGGGTCACCAATACCAGACCAATCATCGAAAACTCCTCGCGGGCGCCCCTTTGGTGCACCGCACGAACGCGCCACTTTGACCATCCGGAGCCCCCGCGCAAGGGGGTCCTGCGCGATTCTCCCTGACTGTAACACCTGGGGGAGGGGCTGCGCCGGTCTATTCGGTCGCGATAGTGGGGTGCATATGGTTACCAATTCCCTTCCAACAATGGCCGGTGTGGTTACCGGACCATGAACTTTCGGTTGTCGTCAGCGCCGCGATCACCAGCGGAAGTGGTGAAAACTCCGACGCGACGGGGATACGCGGTACAACTATACTGTCAATCCGGGTCGCGAGCGAACCCGGTGGGGGCAGACGCGTCGCATCAGGCGCGGAGAGGTCGACGATCAGGCCGACAGGAGCCTCTGATGCATATTCGCAACAACGGATACCTAATCCGCGAATCTCGATCAGACCGGCAAGCGCCGGAGCCGGTCGGACGATCAACTGACCGTCGGCGACGTCGAGATGGACGCGGTCGTCGCCAACCAGAACGGCCGGTGGAATCTGTGCCGCGCGGCCGGCCAGGATGAGATCGAAGGCGAGGCGCGACTTGCCCGCGCCCGACGGCCCGCGGATCAGAACCGCCCGAGGCCCGACCTTGACGGCGGAGGCGTGAACGCTCGCGTCACCGGGACCGCTCATTGCGACGGCAGCCTCACCACGAAGCGCGCACCGGCGACGGTCGGTGCGCCGTCGGGGCCCGCGGGACCCGGGCGATTCTCGGCCCAGATGCGCCCGCCATGGGCCTCGATGATCTGTTTTGAGATCGACAGCCCGAGGCCCGAATTCTGTCCGAACCCCTGGTGCGGCCGGTCGGTGTAGAAGCGCTCGAAGATGCGCTGCAGGGCATCCTCGCGAATGCCCGGACCATCGTCGTCGACCACGATCTCGGTCTCCGCGCGCACATGGCGGCAGACGATGCGCACCTTGCCGCCGGAATCGGAGAACGACTGCGCGTTGGACACCAGATTGGTGATCACCTGTCCGAGGCGCGAATCATGGCCGGGCACCGAGAACGTATCGCCCGGCGCCTTGGCCTCGAAGCGCACTTCGACCGCGACGTCATGGCCGAGCCGCGTTTCATTGGCGACCGAGGTCAATGTCGTCAGCAGGCGGCGGAAATCGACCGGCGCCATGTCCTGCCGCTGCAGCTCCGCGTCGAGCCGGCTGGCATCCGAAATATCCGAAATGAGCCGGTCGAGGCGGCGCACGTCGTGCTCGATGACTTCAAGGAGCCGCGCCCGGCTGCTCTCGGTGCGGGCGAGCGGCAGGGTCTCCACCGCCGAGCGCAGCGAGGTCAGCGGGTTCTTCAATTCATGGGCGACGTCGGCGGCGAACATCTCGATCGCCTCGATCCGATTGTAGAGCGCGTCGGTCATGTCGCGGAGCGCGCCGGAGAGATGGCCGATCTCGTCGCGGCGCTGGGTGAAATCGGGGATTTCGACGCGGGTCTTGATGCGGCGGCGGACGCGCTCGGCGCTGGAGGCGAGGCGATGCACGGGGCCGGCAATGGTGCTGGCGAGCAGCAGGGACAGCACGATCATGACGGCGGAGGCAACGCCGCCGACCTTCAAAATCGCAAGCCGTTCGGCGGTCACCATCTGGTCGATATCGTCGCCCTGGGTCGAGAGCATCAGCGCGCCGTGGATCGCGCGCGAGCGCTGCACCGGGACGGACACCGACACGATGACCTCGCCGCGCGAGTTGACCCGCACCATGCTGCGCTTCTGGCCCTTCAGCGCATCGGTGACCTCTTCATAGCCGTTGCCGTTCTCCGGGCCGAGCTCGCGATAGAGCGGCAGGTCGCCGCGGTTGAGCCAGGTGCGCACCGCGATCATGGCGCGCTCGGCAACCCCGGGCTTGTCCGGCGACGGCGGCGGCAGCTCGAAGCGCAGCACGTTCTCCAGATTGCGGCTGTCGAGGATCAGTCCGCCACTGGGATCGTAGATCCGGGCGCGCGTCTTGGTCGGCGAGATCAGCGTGCGCAGCACCGGCGCCACGCGCTCCGGATTGATCGGGAAATCGAGCCCGGAGCCGTCGTCGGAGGCGCCGTAGCTCTCGCCGGGCTTGAGGTCGAGCAGCCGGTCGGGGTCGATGGTGATGGCGTTGGTCTGCACCGTCGCCGAGGCCGCGATCGCGCCCGCGATGATTTCGGCCTGCACCAGCAGGCTCTGTGCCCGCGCATCGATCAGGCCGGCGCGAAACTGCGAGAGGTAGAGGATGCTGGCGACCAGCGCGAGCAGGCCGGCGATGTTGAGCGAGACGATGCGGCGCGTCAGGCTGGAGAAGCTGAGCGCGAACAGGAATTGCCCGGCGCGATGCAGAAGGCCCGGCGGCCGCTGCCAGCTCTCGACCGGCTGTAGCTCTTCGGCAGCGCTGCCCGGAACGACGGACGCGGTGGCGTCCTCAGGGTTCAGGACGGTGTCTGGCTGCGTTCGGTCGAGCAATGTTGCGTGCCCCGTCTTCGTTCTTCGTACGACCCTCCAAGCGGGCAACCCCTAGCATAGCGCCAAGGCTGCTCCTGATCGAGTTGCCCAACGGCCCATTTTTGCCCTGGGCCGCCGTCGCATACCTCCCCCAAGGAGGGTCCAAAAACGCGATTACCCCAAAATTGCAATCGCGCCCCGCCGTTCATGTTCGAGCATGATCTTGGCCAAAGCCGGGCCCCATCGGATCATGCTCAAGGCGCGCCATGCGGCACGCCGTCTCCCAAAGGGCCTTACGCTTCCTTGAAGCGGTAGCCGACGCCGTAAAGGGTCTCGATCATCTCGAAATCCTCGTCGACGGCCTTGAACTTCTTGCGCAGCCGTTTGATGTGGCTGTCGATGGTGCGATCGTCGACATAGACCTGGTCGTCATAGGCCGCGTCCATCAGCGCGTTGCGGCTCTTCACCACGCCCGGCCGCGTCGCCAGCGCCTGCAGGATCAGAAACTCGGTGACCGTCAGCGTCACCGGCTCGTTCTTCCAGGTGCAGGTGTGCCGTTCCGGGTCCATCCGCAGCAGGCCGCGGTCGAGCGCCTTGGCGTCGTTCTCCTTCGGCACGGCCGTCGGATCCTTCGGCTGCGACCGCCGCAGCACCGCCTTGACGCGTTCGACCAGCAGCCGCTGCGAGAACGGCTTGCGGATGAAATCGTCGGCTCCCATCTTGAGCCCGAACAGCTCGTCGATCTCCTCGTCCTTGGAGGTGAGGAAGATCACCGGCAGATCGGATTTCTGGCGGAGCCGCCTCAGCGTCTCCATGCCGTCCATGCGCGGCATCTTGATGTCGAGAATGGCGAGGTCGGGCTGGGTGGTGCGAAAGCCGTCGAGAGCCGACGCACCGTCCGTGTAGGTCATGATACGATAACCTTCCGCCTCCAGAGCGATCGAGACAGAGGTGAGAATGTTGCGGTCGTCGTCGACCAGGGCGATTGTGGGCATGAGCCTGCTTTCACTGACGTCGTGGCTGAAACGGCGAGCTTTCCTTTGATGCGCCGCATTTGGGCTTCGAACACGGCCAACGAGCAATGCAAGCTGGGCTGAAGTGTGACCGAGTTCCGCAAAATGCATCATTTAGTGATGCATTTGTATCCCCTTTGAATCGTCGTTTAGCCGAAAAAAGCCACTCCGTGCAATAGGATATCGAGGCAATTCCGATGCAGCAAAGTGAACATTTCGATCCTTCGCGTCTGACGCGTTTATTGCTGCGAAAGGGCCGGCAGGGGGCGCTTGCGACCCTGATGGCCGGTCGTGGCGACCCGTATTGTTCCCTCGTCAATGTCGCCAGCCACCCCGACGGGACGCCGATCGTGCTGATTTCGCGGCTCGCCGTGCACACCAAAAACATTCTCGCCGACAACCGCGTGTCGCTGATGCTCGACGAACGCGCCGAGGGCGATCCTCTGGAAGGCGCGCGCATCATGTTGTTGGCAAGAGCTGAGGATGTTGCATCGGACGAGCTTGAGATGGTGCGACGGCGCTATCTTAACGCGCATCCGTCAGCGGAAGCTTTCGTCGATTTCAAGGATTTTTCCTTCTTTCTGATTCGTGCCACCAATATCCATCTGGTGGCGGGCTTCGGCCGCATCGTCGATCTTGCGCCGGAGCAGTTCTTGACGCCCATCTCTGACGCCGGACCATTGCTTGAAGCCGAGCAGGGCGCAATCGCGCATATCAATGCGGATCATCGCGATGCCGTTAACCTTTATGCGACCAAGCTGCTCGGTGCCGAGGGCGCCGATTGGCGTTGCACGGGCTGCGATCCGGCCGGCATCGATCTTGCGGCCGGCCGCGCCACGCTGCGGCTCGATTTTCCCGAACGCGTGACCGGACCCGAGGCGTTGCGGACAATGCTGGTCGGTCTCGCCGCGGAAGCGCGCGCAAAGCCCTAGGATTCGCGATCTCCGATTGAACGGACCGGTTTCTCGCTGCGACTTACTCGACGTCGCCGCCAGCAGCGGCGCAGCTTCAAGCGTCATCGCAACGGCAGCGGGTGCATCATGACATCAGGCCGGTCGAGGCTGGCAGTCGCGCTTGGTCTTCTTGCCGGCATCGCTTGCAGCGCGCCGGCATCGGCCGAGAGCCCGATCGCGCAAAGCAACCGGGCCAACGAGCTCAGTCGCGCCGGAAAGTATTTTGAGGCGCTGCCGCTCGCCAGGGCCGCGGTGGCGAGCCTGGAAAAGACCGGTCCGGGCAGCCGCGATTTCGCCGGCGCGCTGAACAATCTGGCGCAGCTCTATGCCGACCTCGGCCGCGATGCCGACGTCGAGCCGTTGCAAAAACGCGCGCTCGCCATCATGGAGAACGTGGTCGGGCTCGATTCCCCCGACATCGCGCCGGAGATGAACAACCTCGCCGCGCTCTACCAGCGCCAGGGCCGGTTTGCCGAGGCCGAGCCGCTGTTCAAGCGCGCGCTGGCGAATGCCGAGCGGCGCGGGCCTGCTCATCCGGACGTCGGCCGGCAGCTCAACAATCTCGCAACGTGCTACGAAAAGCAGGATCGCCATTCCGATGCCGAGCCGTTGTTTCGCCGTGCGCTGGCGATCTACGAGAAGGCGGCCGGACCCGAGCATCCCGCGGTCGCGACGCTGCTCTCCAATCTCGGCCAGGTGCTCAAGGTCGAGGGACGCTATGACGAGGCCGAGCCGCTGATCCGGCGTTCGCTTGCGATCCACGAAAAGGCGCAAGGCAAGAATCATCCGGACGTCGCGCGCTCCCTCAACAATCTCGCCGATCTCTATCAGCGCCAGCAGCGCTACGCCGAGGCCGAGCCGCTGTTCAGGCGCGCGCTCGCAATCCGCGAGCAGGCGGTCGGCGCCGATCATCCGGAGACGGCGACCCTGGTGAACAACCTCGCGGCGCTCTACCAGGACGAGGGGAAGAGCGGCGAGGCCCTGCCGCTGGTCGAGCGCACCATCGCGGCCGGCCGCGCCCAGCCGCGCGTGGCGCTGCCGGTTCTTTATGCGGCGGCCGGACAGCAGCTCGTGCCGGACGCCACCGCGCTGGACGAGGCGCTCGACGTCATCCAGCACGGCGCCCAGTCGCAGGCCGCCTCCGCCGTGAGCAAGCTCGCGGTGCGGCTCGCCGCCGGCAGCGATCGGCTTGCCGATCTGGTGCGCCGGGACCAGGATCTTGCCGCGGAAGCGGAGGCGCTCGACAAGGCGATCATCGCAGCGGTGTCCGGTGCGACCACAAAGCGCGACAGCGCGACCGAGAACCGCAACAAGGCGCGGCTCGCCGCCATCGCGGTCGAGCGCGCCGGCCTGCAGAAGACGCTCGCCGTCGAGTTTCCCGACTATGCCGCGCTGTCGAACCCGCTGCCGATCAAGACGGCCGAGATCCAACAGCTGCTGTCGGATGACGAGGCGCTGGTGGTGTTTTCGGTTCTCGAGAAGCAGAGTTTTGCCATCGCCATCGCCCGCAGCGGTGTCGACTGGAAGCCGATCGAGCTCGGCGCGGACGATGTTGCGAACAAAGTGGCGGCGTTCCGTCGCGGCCTCGATGTCAGCCAGTTGAGCGATGGCTCCGGCAAGTCCGGACTGTTCGATCTCGCGCTCGCCCACGCGCTTTATGGCACGCTGCTCGGCCCGGTCGAGGCGCGCGTGAAGGACAAGCGCAGCCTCCTGATCGTGCCGTCGGGCGCGCTGACCGCGCTGCCGTTCCATCTGCTGGTGACCGAAAAACCTCCGGCCGCGATTCCGGAGACGCTTTCGGGCTATCGCGCGGCGGCCTGGCTGATCCGGCGGCAGGCGGTGTCGGTCCTGCCGTCGGTCGCCAGCCTGAAGGCGCTGCGCGCCTTCGCCCGTGGCGGTCGTGGCGCACGGCCGATGACGGGCTTTGGCAATCCCTTGTTCGATCCGGCGCAGCAGGACGGAGACGAGCGGGCAGCGGGCGCGGTCAAGGTCGCGGCGCGCAGCGTCGCCACGTCGGCCTATACCGATTTCTGGCGCGGCGCCGGCGTCGACCGCGCGCGGCTCGCTGCGGCACTGGCGCCCTTGCCGGACACCGCTGACGAGTTGAACGCGGTGGCGCGCGACCTCGGCGCCGCCCCGGCCGATATTCACCTCGGCGCCGATGCCAGCGAGACCGTCCTGAAGCGCGCGCCGCTTTCCGACTACGCCATCGTCTATTTCGCCACCCATGGTCTGGTGGCCGGCGACGTCAAGGGCGTTGCCGAGCCGTCGCTGGCGCTCAGCATCCCAAGACAGCCGTCGGAGCTCGACGATGGCCTGCTCACCGCGAGCGAGGTCGCAGAGCTCAAGCTCAACGCCGACTGGGTCGTGCTGTCCGCCTGCAATACCATCGCCGGCGACAAGCCAGGCGCGGAAGCGCTGTCGGGGCTGGCACGCGCGTTCTTCTATGCCGGCGCGCGCGCGCTGCTTGTGACGCATTGGGCCGTCGCCTCCGAGGCGGCGACGCGGCTGACCACATCGACTTTCGACCTCTTGAAAGCCGATCCGTCGCTGTCGCGCGCGGAAGCGCTGCGACAGGCCATGCTGGCCTATCTTGACGACAAATCATCAGGGAAAAACGCCTATCCGGCGCTGTGGGGACCGTTTGCCCTGATCGGCGAAGGCGCCACGCGCTAACATGCTAGTATGATGACGGCGGCGCAGCAAAAGCGCCTGCAAAACGCGGCTGAATGCCGCGCAACTTTAGCCCGCTAACACAGGTTAACTGCTGTCATCGTTTGCACGGCGCTGCAATAAACCAAGGCCGCTGGATCAGCTTGGCAAGCACCGCGTTGCCAAGTATTAGGTCGGGCGACCGGGCTCGGACGGGCCCTTTGGTCACGGTCGCCGCGGCAGGCGTTGAGGCATGGCTTTGTCGCCTTCAAAGATACGCGGACTCTCGGGAGGAATTTCGTGCAAGAGACGGGTATTCGGAACGGCGCCTTCGGCGCCGATAAATTCGGCTTAAAAAATCTCGAGCGCGTGCACTGGAATCTCGGCGCGCCGCAGCTCTATCAATATTCGCTGGCTGCGGGCGAGGCGGTGCTGTCCGCCGATGGCGCGTTGTGCGCCGACACCGGCGAGTTCACCGGCCGCAGCCCGAAGGACAAGTTCACCGTCCGCGATGACCTCACCGACAAGAAGATGTGGTGGGCCGGCAACCAGTCGATCACGTCAGAACAGTTCGAGGCGCTCTACCGGGACTTCATCAGCCATGCCGAAGGCAAGACGCTGTTCGCGCAGGACCTCTATGGCGGCGCCGATCCGAGTTTCCGGATCAGGACGCGCGTGTTCACCGAGCTCGCCTGGCACTCGCTGTTCATCCGTACGCTGCTGATCCGTCCCGAGCAGAACGAGCTCGACGCCTTCGTGCCCGAACTCACCATCATCGACATGCCGAGTTTCCGCGCCGATCCCAAACGCCACGGGGTGCGCTCGGAGAACGTCGTCGCGATCGATTTCGCCAGAAAGATCGTCCTGATCGGCGGGTCCTATTATGCCGGCGAGATGAAGAAGAGCGTGTTCACCACGCTGAACTATTACCTGCCCGAGAAGGGCGTGATGCCGATGCACTGCTCGGCCAATGTCGGCGAGAAGGGCGACACCGCGATCTTCTTCGGTCTCTCCGGCACCGGCAAGACCACGCTGTCGGCCGATCCGAAGCGCACGCTGATCGGCGATGACGAGCACGGCTGGGGCCCCGACGGCGTGTTCAATTTCGAGGGCGGCTGCTACGCCAAATGCATCAAGCTGTCGAAGGAGGCCGAGCCCGAGATCCATGCGGCCAGCAACCGCTTTGGCGCGGTGCTGGAAAACTGCGTGCTCGACGAGGACACGCGGAAGGTCGATTTCGACAACGGCTCGAAGACGGAAAACACCCGCTCGGCCTATCCGCTCGATTTCATCCCGAACGCCTCGCGCAGCGGCCGCGCGCCGCATCCGAAGAACGTGGTGATGCTGGCGGCCGACGCCTTTGGCGTACTGCCGCCGATCGCAAAATTGTCGCCGGCGCAGGCGATGTATCACTTCCTGTCCGGCTACACCGCCAAGGTCGCCGGCACCGAGCGCGGCCTCGGCTCCGAGCCGCAGCCGGAATTTTCCACCTGTTTCGGTTCGCCGTTCCTGCCGCTCGACCCTTCCGTCTACGGCAACATGCTGCGCGAGCTGATCGCCGAGCACGATGTCGATTGCTGGCTGGTCAACACCGGCTGGACCGGCGGCAAATACGGTGTCGGCAGCCGCATGCCGATCAAGGTGACGCGGGCGCTTTTGACCGCGGCACTCGACGGTTCGCTGCGCAATGTCGAATTCCGCACCGACAGATATTTCGGCTTTGCGGTGCCGACCGCGCTGCCCGGCGTGCCCTCGGAAATCCTCAACCCGGTCAACACCTGGAAGGACAAGGACGAGTTCGACCGCACCGCGCGCGCGCTGGTCACCATGTTCCAGAAGAACTTTGCAAAGTTCGAGGCCAAGGTCGACGCCGACGTGCGCGCCGCCGCCCCCGAGGTGAAGCTCGCGGCGGAGTGAGGCCAGCCAGCGACCACGCTTTTCCTGAGGGGGCGGCTACAAGGCCGCCCTTTTGGCATGAGGCTACCTGATTTTGACTGATGAGCAGTCGTCGTTCGGGTCCGCAGGCGTGCGGTAGACCGTCTGGACGTGCTTACCAGGACTGAAGGTCTCGTAGGCGATATTTGGCCGTGCCGAAATCGGCCACATGGCGCGGCTGTTGCGAAGCCTTGCCTTGGTCTCCGGGCTCAGGGGTTGCCCTTCCAAGTCCAAAATCGGCTGTCCGGCGACGGCGAGGGCAACGTACTCAGCCTTGCGGAGTGTTGTTTTGGGGATGGTGAATTCAATATTCTGGAAGCGCGCCTCGTCCTGCGCAGACGACAGTGCCGCAGCCAACGGGTATCGCTGTTCGAACAAAGTTCTGTCGTCGCCCGCCGACGCAAAGGCCACCACTCGAAATGCATCAAGATTGATGGCGGTCGTTGCGAGGCCTTGTTGTCTGGCAAAGCGGATGGTGAGGATCGGGATCTTGTAGCTGCAAGAGAACCAGCCGTCCCTCGTTTCGGTGACGCCCTCGAAGCTGAGATTCAGAAAGCGGCTGGTGATATCTACCGACCGTTCCAGCTGCTCGGCGGCCAGCGTCGGACGTGCCAGCATCAAGATGCCCAAGGCAAATCGTAGCTTTCGAAACATCGTCGCGATCCCGCGTCACCCTGCAAGCCTATCCTGACCTGAATTCTCCCTACGAATGGTAACGGTTCGCATTCAATTTTAGTTAACCCCGCCCGCGCCACCGCCGCCGGGTGCTACGCCTTGAAATACACGATCTGCGTCGTGGTCGCGAGCAGGCGGCCGTTGGGCGACCACAGCTCGCCGGTCTGGTCGCCAAAACTCTTGTGGAAGACCTTTGCATCGGCCTGCGCGAGGACACGCGAGATGTCTTCGCTTGCGAGATCCCCGGTATCGACATGGAAATACGTCGTCAGCGACACCGTGCCGATCGGCACCAGTTCGCGCCGGGCATGAAAAATGCGGGCGAAGAACGCATCCGACATCGACATCAGCGACAGGTGATCGATTGTCCGCGGCGCGCTGTCGGCGATCCAGAGTCTCGAGAACGCGCTTTGCGGCTCGCTCTTCATGTTGCTGCGAAAATCCGGATGCCCTTCGACGAAGCGGAAGTCGTATTGCTTGATCCAGGACGCCGCGAAGTCGGGATACCGCCTGATCTCCTCGAATGGTTTTGCCTCCGGCATGTTTGCCGGCTGATGCGACCAGGACGGCCGGCGCTCGGCGAACACGGCGGTGGCGAGCGTTGCGACCTCGCCGCCGTTCTGGCTGAGCTCGACCGACCAGTGCTGGGTCGAGCGGTTGGCCTTGACCAGGCGGACGTCGAGGTCGAACGGGCCCTCGGCAATCGGCGCGCAATAATTGACGGTGACCGCCAGCGGATCGCCCGCGCGCTCCGGATGCTCCATCATCGCGCGCAGCACCGTGGCGGCCGTGGCGCCGCCGAACGGGCCGACGAAGGCCCAGTAGTCGGGGCTGGTATGTCCCTGCCAGCGGCTGTCGCCGGCGGTGACGCGGGTGGCGTCGTCGAACAGGTGGGAAGGCTTTGTCAGCATTTTCCGCCGTTTGTTTTCGTCATTGCGAGCGAAGCGTCGCTCTTCGCAATGACGTGGCAGCTATATCGCTCTCCTCGCGCCAGATTCAATGACGCCGGAGGTCATTGAATCTCCTGCGCGGCCGTACTCACCCCGTCACCCCGCGCTGGGCCTTGCTTGCCTCCGGCGAGGTCCCGCTGACCGGCACGTGCCAGATGTCCTCGGCATATTCGCGGATGGTGCGGTCGGACGAGAACCAGGCCATCCGCGCCACGTTCAAAATGCTGGCGCGGGTCCAGGCCGGCATCACTTGCCAGCGCGCATCGATGCCGCGCTGCGCGTCGTAATAGGAATCGAAATCCGCGCTCACCATGTAATGGTCCAGATAGCGCAGCGCATGCGCGATCGATTCGAACCGGGCGGGTTCGCCGCGCGAAAATTCGCCGGCGCCGATCGCGTTGATGGCGCGCGCCAGTTTTGGCGAGCGGCGGATCACGTCGGTCGCGTCCAGCCCCTGCTTGCGGCGCACCATCACGTCGTCGGCTTCCATGCCGAAGATCGCGATGTTGTCGGCCCCGACATGGTCGCGGATCTCGATATTGGCGCCGTCGAGCGTGCCGATGGTGAGCGCGCCGTTCAGCGCGAGCTTCATGTTGCCGGTGCCGGAGGCTTCCATGCCGGCGGTCGAGATCTGCTCCGAGAGATCGGCAGCCGGAATGATCGTCTCGGCGAGACTGACATTGTAGTCGTCCAAAAACACGATCTTGAGGCGGTCATCGATGGCAGCATCGTTGTTGACCATTTCGGCGACATCGTTGATCAGCTTGATGATCAGTTTTGCGTAGCGGTAGCTCGCCGCTGCCTTGCCGGCAAAGATCTTGACCCGCGGCACCCAGTCGCGGCTCGGCTCGTCCTTGATCGCCTGGTACAGCGCGACCGCTTCGAGAATGTTGAGCAGCTGCCGCTTGTATTCGTGGATGCGCTTGATCTGGACGTCGAACAGCGCGCCGGGGTCCACCTTGATGTTCTGGCGCTCGCCGATCAGGCGCGCCAGCGCGATCTTGTTGTGGCGTTTGACGCTGCGGAACTTCTGCTGGAAGGCGCTGTCGCTGGCGTAGCTCTCGAGGCTGGCGAGCTCGGAGGGATCGTCGAGCACGGCGTCGCCGCAGGATTCCCGCAGCAGCTCGGTCAGTTTCGGATTGGCCAGCATCAGCCAGCGGCGGAAGGTGATGCCGTTGGTCTTGTTGGTGATGCGGCCCGGATAGAGATGGTTGAGATCGCTGAACACGGTCTCCTTCATCAGCTCGGAATGCATTGCCGAGACGCCGTTGATGCGATGCGAGCCGACGAAGGCGAGCTGCCCCATCCGCACCCTGCGCCCGCCCCGCTCGTCGATCAGCGAGACCGCGGCGCGGAAATCGATATCGCCGGGGCAGCGCGCCTCGGCCTGCACCAGATGCAGGGCGTTGATGCGGTAGATGATCTCGAGATGCCGCGGCAGCAGCCGCTCAAAAATCTCGACCGGCCAGGTCTCCAGCGCCTCGGGCAGCAGCGTGTGGTTGGTGTAGGACAGCGTGGCGACCGTGATCTTCCAGGCCTCGTCCCAGCGGAAATTGTGCAGGTCGACCAGGATGCGCATCAGCTCGGCGACCGCGAGCGAGGGATGGGTGTCGTTGAGCTGCAGTGCCGCTTTCTGCGCCAGGCTGCGCAATTGTCCATCGGCCGAAAGGTGACGCTGCACCAGGTCCTGCAGCGAGGCGGAGACGAAGAAATATTCCTGCCGCAGCCGGAGCTCGCGTCCGGCGGCGCTCTCGTCGTTCGGGTAGAGGAATTTGCAGATCGCCTCGGCGCGCGACTCCTCGGCGCTGGCGCCGAGATAGTCGCCGGTGTTGAAGACGTCGAGCTTGAGCGGATCGGGCGAGCGCGCCGACCACAGCCGCAGCGCATTGACGTGCTGGCCGCGCCAGCCGACGATCGGCGTGTCATAGGCGACCGCCTGCACGGTCTCGGCCGGATGCCAGATCGCGCGGTCGCGGCCCTTGTCGTCGACATGTTCGACGCCGCCGCCGAAATGCACGTGATAGACCACCTCGGGCCGCTGCAATTCCCAGGGGTTACCGAAGTTCAGCCAGACATCGGGATATTCCTGCTGCCAGCCGTCGACGATGACCTGGCGAAACAGGCCGAAATCGTAGCGGATGCCGTAGCCCATCGCGGGGATCGCCAGGGTCGCCATGCTGTCCATGAAGCAGGCGGCGAGCCGCCCGAGGCCGCCATTGCCGAGCGCCGCGTCCGGTTCGCACTTGCGCAGGTCCCACAGGCCGACGCCGAGATCGCCGAGCGCGGTCTCGAACACTTTCAGGAGACCCATGTTGTTCAGCGCGTCGGTGAACAGGCGGCCGATCAGGAATTCGAGGCTGAGATAATAGACCCGCTTGCGGCCGGCGTCGTAGCTCTCCTTCTCCGCCGTCAGCCAGCGATGGACGATGCGGTCGCGCAGTGCCAGCGCCGTCGCGTGATACCAGTCCTGGCGGGTGGCCATGCCGGCTTCCTTGCCGATCGCGAGCCGCAGCTTTGCGAGAATGGCACCCTTGATCTCCGCGACCGCCAGCTCGTCGACGGGCTGGCCGGGCGCGGGCAGATGGAACGATGGATCAGGCAACTTGCAGTCCCCGCGACGTTGATGTTCTGACGATGATACGCCCCCTGCGTCCCCTCCGGAACCCGCTGGCCTCGTTCCATCAGGTGCAATCTGAGCATTTTTTATGCAAGGATTGGACCGATTTGACCAGCCGGTTCGGTCCCGTAAGACTCCCGTTGCGTCCGTTCGGTGCTAGACTTGCTAATATAGCTGCATCGGATGGGAGGCCGCGCATGAGACTGCTGATCGAGATTATCGCTGCCGTGCTCCTGGTGTGCTGCATCACCGCCACCTCGGCCGCGTTCGCCGCCGAACGGAGCGGCCGCAGCGCGGATGGGCTGAGCTGCGCCTACAGCGTGCCGGACAACGCGACGCCCGCCGCGCGCTGCGCTGCGATCAAGCGGCAATGCGGGGGCACGTTTTGGGCAAGTGCCTGTAGCGGCTACCTGCTGTCCTCGGGTTGAGCAACCAGTTGTAGGATGGGTAGAGCGCAGCGAAACCCATCACTCGCGCGTGGGGATAGATGATGGGTATCGCTTCGCTCCACCCATCCTACGCGCTACGCGCGTGCATGAGCACCATGCGCAAATTGCCCGCCGTTCCCAGTTTGTCGCGGTGCGCCGTTTCTGATTTATGAAAATATGCTTGACGTTTCCATAAATCAGAAGTATGGTCCGCCGGTCCCGTGCTCGCCAGGAGGGGCGCTTCGCGATCGTCACGAACGTTGGGCGCGGGATGCGGTGGCCGCTTTGGCGACGCGCGCGAGGACCTCGCGCGGACGAACGGCGCAGAGGCGGACGACGAAATCGTGTGGTCCTGACACCCCGACGCTGGTGTCAAGTCGGCGAGAGATGATCGCGCCGATGACGGGGGCAAGAGAGCCCGGGCCCCGGGGAGATCACGTATAAGTCGTAAAACCATCGCGCAGGGAGGGCCGGGCGATTCGGCCAGACCTGTGGTGACTGCCGCCAGCTTTTTTTGTTGCTGGCGGGCCACGGGCGCGGCCAGCGCCCGGCCTTCCCTGCGCCCTCTGTTCCCAGGGGACGCGATCGATGCAGAACCCGGACGCAAAACGCGCCGCGGGAACGAAATGGGCTGTCTCAGTGATCGTCATTGCGAGCGAAGCGAAGCAATCCAGAGCCGCGCGCGAGGCTCTGGATTGCTTCGGCGCTATGCGCCTCGCAATGACGACCACCTTCCCCTGCAGGGTCGGGTTGCAGCGTATCAGCCGCTAATTCAGCACCCGCTTGATATCCGGGCTGTCGAGGGAAAAGGTCGGCACCTCGATCTCGAACCGCTCGCCGCTCTCGCTGACCATCTGGTAGCGGCCGGCCATGAAGCCGGAGGCGGTCGAGAGCGGCACGCCGGAGGTGTATTCAAAACGCTCGCCCGGCGCCAGCACCGGCTGCTCGCCGACCACGCCCTCGCCGCGGATATGCTGCTGGTGGCCCGAGGCGTCGGTGATGATCCAGTACCGCTCCCGGAGCTGCACCGTCTGCTCGGAAGAGTTGGTGATGACGATGGTATAGGACCAGAAATACTTGCTCTGTTCGGCCGACGACCGATCCGGCAGGAAATTCGGCTCGACGGTGACCTCGATCTGGCGGGTGACGGCGCGGTACATGACGGTATCATAGCCAAACTTTGCGCGGGAACCAATTGGGGGACGCGGTTTCGACGCCGTCCAAAAAAAGATGCCGGGCGTCGCGCACGCGACACAGTTCCGCGCCCGAGCGTCGCAGGGACGGCAAAATTGGCCTGCTTCGCCTGCAAAATGTGCATTGTCAGGCGGCGCGGGCAGCCTATGTGTTGCAGATGATCTGGCCGGCCACACGCGCTGCGGCGTGCCGGGGCCGACCACTCGCCGCTTCGGTTTGAACCCGCCTCGCGCTCCCTGTTATTGTCGGCACGCGATGTTTCGGGAAGGCCGGTTCCGGCGGGCTGTCCCGACCCCGGTGCCGCAAGGCGGCCTCTCGATGGTGCCTGATGATCTCCATTGCCGACCCCGTTGCTGAAATCCCCATTGCCGGCGCAGCGGAGGTGAGCGCGCCCGCGCGGGAGACGGCAGCGGTCGCCGCAGCGCCTGCGATCGCCCGTCCGGCCGCGGGCGAGCGCGAGCTGCGGCTCGACCTGTTTCGCGGGCTTGCGCTGTGGCTGATCTTCATCGACCATCTGCCGACCAGCATTTTGACCTGGTTCACGCTGCGCAATTACGGCTTCTCCGACGCCACCGAGATCTTCATCTTCATCTCGGGCTACACCGCGGCCTTCGTCTATGGCCGCGCCATGCGCGATGTCGGCTTCGTGGTGGCGACCGCGCGCATCCTGCGCCGGGTCTGGCAGATCTATGTCGCCCACGTCTTCCTGTTCACGATCTTCCTGGCCGAGATCTCCTATGTGGCGACCTCGTTCGAGAACCCGCTGTACAGCGAAGAGATGGGAATCATGGACTTTCTGAAGCAGCCGGATGTCACCATCGTCCAGGCGATGCTGCTGCGCTTCCGTCCCGTGAACATGGACGTGCTGCCGCTCTACATCGTGCTGATGCTGTTTCTGCCGCTGATCCTGTGGCTGATGCGCTGGAAGGCGGACGTCACGCTGGCGCTGTCGGTTGCACTCTACGCCGTGACCTGGGAGTACGACCTCTATCTGTCGGCCTACCCGAACGGGGTCTGGGCGTTCAATCCGTTCGCCTGGCAGCTCCTGTTCGTGTTCGGCGCCTGGTGTTCCCTGGGCGGAGCCAAGCGGATGGCAAAGGTGCTGGCCTCGCCGGTCACGCTGTGGATCTGCATCGCCTATCTGTTCGCGTCCTTCTGCGTGACCATGACCTGGTATTTTCCGCAGCTCGGCCATGTGGTGCCGCGCCGCATCGAGCAGTGGATGTATCCGATCGACAAGACCGATCTCGACGTGCTGCGCTTTGCGCACTTTTTGGCGCTGGCGGCGGTGACCGTGCGCTTCCTGCACAAGGACTGGCCGGGCCTGCGGTCGCCCTGGCTGCGGCCGCTGATCCTGTGCGGGCAGCATTCCCTGGAGATCTTCTGCCTCGGCGTCTTCCTGGCCTTTGCCGGCCATTTCATTCTGGCAGAGGTATCCGGCGGTCCGGCGCTGCATGCGCTGATCAGTCTCACCGGCATCCTGATCATGTGGGGGATGGCGGCGCTGATTTCATGGTACAAGCACTCAGCCGACAAAGACGCCAGAAGAGGCAAGTTCGGCAACGCCGATCTGGCGGGAGGGGGGTGATGAGGTCCGTCTCATTGTTCATGGGACTGACACTGGTGGTGGCTGCCGGATTGTGGGCGGCCCCGCCCGCGCATGCCGAAGAAGCCCAAGCCCAAGCTCAAGCCCAAACTCAAGCCGTCTGCGACGTTTCGGATTCCCTGCTGCAAAGTGAAAGCGCGCTGCCAAAGGTCGCCGAGATCGTCAAGAATGGCCGGGTGCTGGACATTCTGGTGATCGGCAGCCGGTCCTCGACCATCGGCGCGTCCGAGGACTTTGCCTATCCCGCCCGCCTCCAGGCGGCGCTGCGGGAGCAGCTGCCGGCCGCGATGGCGGTGAACGTATCCGTAGAACTACAGGCAAGGAAGTCGGCCGACGAGGTGGTCAAGGACCTGTCCGCGCTGCTGGCCGCCAAACGGCCTGCTTTGGTCATATGGCAGACCGGTACCGTCGATGCTATGCGGTCGATCGATCCTGACGACTTTCGCGCCGCGGTCGATGACGGCATTGCTGCGATGCGAAGCGCCGGTGCCGACGTGGTGTTAATGAATCTGCAGTATAGCCCGCGAACTGAGACGATGATTTCAGTGCCGCCTTATCTCGACAACATGCGCGCCGTGGCCCAGGAGCACGACGTTCCGCTGTTCGACCGCTTCGCCATCATGCGCCAGTGGAATGACAATGGTGACTTCGACCTGTTCAACTCCTCGCATGGCATCGAGCTTGCCAAGCGCGTTCATGACTGCATCGGCCGTGCTTTGTCGAAATTCGTGATCGGCGCTGCGCATCCCGCCCCGCAGCAGCAGAACTAGGATTGTGCGGTTCATGATGTCATCGCGTTGTCATCGCCCTTTTTGTCCCGGCACAGCGCTGGTGCTTGCGGCCGCCATGCTGCTTGCGCCGCTTTCGCCGTCGTCTGCTCAGGCCCAGGGTGCCCAGGCCGCGCTGCTTCAGCACACCGACAAGTCCGCGCCATCTCCCGCACCCGCCGCCGGCCAGGCCAATGCGCCGGCGCAAGACAATGCAGCGGCGCAGCAGAAGGGCATCGCGACGCGCGCGATCGAAACGGTGAAGCAGGCGGCGAAGTCGGCTTCCGACATCCTCAACCGCGTGCCCTGCCTGCCGCCGAGGGGCGAGGTGCGCACCATGGGATCGCTGCCGCATGTCGCGAACAAGCTGATCTCGGGCCGGCCCGTGGTGATCGTCGCGTTCGGCTCGTCGTCGACGCAAGGCTACGGCTCGAGCGCGCCCGAGTTCACCTATCCGAGCCGGCTGGCGGCGCAACTCCGCCGGCAATATCCGAGCGCCGACATCACCGTCGTCAATCGCGGCGTCGGCGGCGAGGATGCGCCTGAAATGCTGAAGCGGCTGCAGACCGTGATCGACCTGCATCCTGATCTGGTGATCTGGCAGGTCGGCACCAATGCGGTGCTGCGCAATCTCGACCCCGACGAAACCGCGCGAATGGTCGAGGACGGCGTCGCGCTGATCCAGGCGGCCGGCAGCGATATCGTGCTGGTCGATCCGCAATATTCGCCGCGCGTGACCGAACATTCGGAAAGTGCGGGCCGGATGGTGAGGCTGCTCGGAAAAGTCGCGCAGCTCCGTCACATCGGCATTTTCCCGCGCTTCGAGGTGATGCGCGAGTGGCATGAGCGGCAGGCGATCCCGATCAACGACTTCGTCATCGCCGACGGCCTGCACATGAACGACTGGGGCTATGCCTGCTTCGCGCAGCTCTTGGGCGACGACATCATCAAGTCGGTCGGCCAGATCAAGCTCGGCGTCAACGTGCCCTCGAACGTGCTGACCTACCGCCCGATGTGACGCGCTTAAGCGTGATGTCGATCAACGAATTCCTCTGTCGTCCCCGCGAAAGCGGGGACCCATAACCCCAGGAAGCCGTTGATAGGCGGGGTCTTACAGCGAGTTATGCTAACAACAAGCGCCCGTGGTTATGGGTCCCCGCGTGCGCGGGGACGACAGGGGTGTTTGGGGATGCGCCTTCGTTCACGCCTCTTCCAGCGCGGCGTGCAGGTCCTCGATGAGGTCGTCCGGATGTTCGAGCCCGGCAGAGAACCGGATAAAGCCTTCGCTGATGCCGAGCTCGGCGCGCGCCTCGGGCTTGAGCCGCTGATGCGTCGTCGTCGCCGGATGCGTGACGAGGCTCTTGGCATCGCCGAGATTGTTGGAGATGCGCGCCAGCCGCAGCGCATTGAGCACGCGGAACGCCGCTTGCTTGCCGCCCTTGACCTCAAAACCGACCAGCGTCGAGCCGGCGCGCATCTGCTTCCTCACCGTGGCGGCCTGCGGATGATCGTCGCGCCCCGGGTAGATCAGCCGCGAAATTTTTGGGTGCCTGGCGAGCGCATCCGCCACCCGCGCCGCGTTGTCGGTCTGCGCGCGCACGCGCACGCTGAGCGTCTCCAGGCCCTTCAGCAGCACCCAGGCGTTGAACGGCGACAGCGACGGCCCGGTCTGGCGCATGAAGTTGTGCAGATGCTCGGCGACGAACGCCTCCGACGACAGGATCATGCCGCCGAGGCAGCGGCCCTGGCCGTCGATATGTTTGGTCGCGGAATAGACCACGACGTCGGCGCCGAGCGCCAGCGGGCTCTGCCAGAGCGGGGTCGCGAACACATTGTCGACGATCAGCCGCGCGCCGGCACCGTGCGCGATCTCGGCGATCGCGCCGATGTCGAGCACGTCGAGCGTCGGATTGGTCGGGCTTTCCAGAAAGCAGCTCCTGGTGTTCGGCCGCATCGCGCGCTGCCATTGATCGAGATCGAGCCCGTCGACCAGCGTCGAGGCGATGCCGTAGCGCGGCAACAGATCCTCGATGACGTAGCGGCAGGAGCCGAACATCGCCTTGGAGGCCACCACATGGTCGCCGGCCTTGAGCGGCGCCAGCACCGCCGTGGTCACCGCGGCCATGCCGGTCGCGGTGGAGCGGCCGGCCTCGGCGCCTTCCAGCTCGATCATGCGCCGCTCGAACATCGCGATGGTCGGATTGGAATAGCGCGAATAGATGTAGCCGGGGTCCTCGCCCTTGAAGCGCGCCTCGCACTGCTCGGAGCTGTCGTAGACGTAGCCCTGGGTGAGGAAGAGCGCTTCCGAGGTTTCACCGAACTCGGAGCGCAAGGTGCCGGAATGGACCAGCCTGGTTTCGGGGCGGTAGCGCGTGTTGGATGCGGCGGGCGCCGGGGACTTCGACATGTGACCTCCATCGTGGCCGGACAAACGGCCACAAAAAACCGGCCTGAAACGCTTCGCAGGCCGGGATCACAATCGTCCCCGGCCTGTTTAGCGACTTATTTAACGTGGCTGCAAGCCGGCCGGCTCAAATCACCACGGGATAAGTCATGCTCATATTCTCGGGCGGCCTTTCCGTCAAGCCGCCCATCGGATAACCGGTAAAAAGCCTGCTTTCGCGGCTTGAAGGGGCTGGAGGCATCAGGGACCGTCGAAATTGTCGTTTTCGCTGCAAGGTGACGCCAATGGCATTCTGCCCGACCGCATGATCGCGGCGATGGCGGATTCCGGCCTGATCCTGCCGGCCTATCCCTTTGTCGAGAGCCAGATCCAGCCGGCGAGCCTCGACCTCCGTCTCGGTGACATCGCCTATCGCGTGCGCGCAAGCTTTTTGCCGGGACCGGGCGCCACCGTGGCCGAGCGCATCGACGAGCTGAAGCTGCACGAGATCAACCTCGCCGACGGCGCGGTGCTGGAGACCAACTGCGTCTACATCGTGCCGTTGCTCGAAAGCCTCGCACTGCCGCCGGAGATCATCGCGTCCGCCAATCCAAAAAGCTCGACCGGGCGGCTCGACGTGTTTACGCGCGTCATTGCGGACGGGACCCGCCGCTTCGACATGATCGGCGCCGGCTATCACGGCCCGCTCTATGCCGAGATCAGCCCAAAAACCTTTCCGGTGCTGCTGCGCGAGGGCTCGCGCCTGTCGCAGGTGCGCTTCCGCACCGGCGATGCCGTACTCGACGTCGACGAGCTCGAGGCGCTGCATGAGCGCGAACGGCTGGTCGACAGCGACGACGCCGACCTCAACGGCGGCCTCGCGCTGTCCGTCGATCTCTCCGGCGAGAAGACAAAGGGCTTTGTCGGCTACCGCGCCAAGCGCCACACCGGTGTGGTCGATGTCGATCGCCGTGCCGGCTATGCGGTCGACGAGTTCTGGGAGGCGATCCCGGCGCGATCCGACGGCAGCCTGATCCTCGATCCCGGCGAGTTTTACATTCTGGCATCAAAAGAGGCGGTGCAAGTGCCGCCGGATTATGCCGCGGAAATGGTGCCGTTCGATCCGCTGGTCGGCGAGTTTCGCGTGCACTATGCCGGCTTCTTCGATCCGGGGTTTGGTTATGCCGGTGCTGGCGGAGAGGGGGCGCGCGCGGTCCTCGAGGTGCGCTCGCGCGAGGTGCCGTTCATTCTCGAGCACGGCCAGATCGTCGGCCGCCTGGTCTATGAAAAAATGCTGGCGCGGCCGCAATCGCTGTACGGCCAGCGGATCGGCTCCAACTATCAGGCGCAGGGCCTGAAACTCAGCAAGCATTTTCGCGTGTGATGCCGTTAAGCAGGCAATTCTGGTTCGCCTGTGCAGGCCTTCTCGTCGCGACCGCCGCTTGGGCCGAACCAAAACTGTTCGAGAGCAGCCAGGTGACGCCGGCGGGCGAATACACCTCAGGCATCGAAGGACCGGCGGTGGATGCCGACGGCAACCTCTACGTGGTCAATTTCGGCAAGGCCGGTACGATCGGCAAGCTCGCCGCCGGAGCCGCGCAATCGCAACAGGCTTTTGACCTGCCCGCGGGGAGCATTGCCAGCGCGATCCGCATCGACCCGGCGGGCACGATGTTCATTGCCGATTACAAGAAGCACAATGTCTTCGCGGTCAAGAAAGGCAGCGTCGCGCCAAGAGTCTATTTTCATTCCGATCTCATGAACCAGCCGAACGACATCACGCTGGCGCGCGATGGCACGATCTATGCGAGCGATCCGTCTTTCAAGGGCCGCCGCGGCCAGATCTGGCGGATTGCAAGATCGGCGGACGGATCGGTGCAAGGCATCGTCATGAAAGCGGCAAGAGCCATGGGCACGACGAACGGCATCGATCTGAGCCCGGACGGCACGACGCTCTATGTCGGCGAGTCGAACACCGGCGAGGTCTGGGCCTATCATGTTGACGGCGCGGAGCTGGTCGCCGCGCGGCTGGTCCGCGCCTTCGAGCCCGACACCATCGACGGCATTCGGACCGATGTCGCCGGACGCTTGCTGATCGCGCGGATCAGGAAAGGATCGATCGCCGTCGTGACATCGGATGGCGCGCTCCAGCGTGACATCATGCTGCACGGCAAGGAGCCGACCAACCTTGCCTTTGGCGGCGCCGACGGCAAGACCGTCTTTGTCACCCAGCGTCAGGGCGGCTTCGTCGAGGCATTTCGAACCGACCAGGAGGGCCGCGAACACTGTCTGCAGACGCGGAGTTGCTAGCCGACGCAAGTCGCACATCGCACAACTCAACGGCGAATCGCGGAGCCAGGTGCGGAGTTTGTTGAAAGATTAGAATTCTTAAAATTCTAATCTGGTTCAGCCGGTACGCAATTGCGGGCCATTTGTCGGGGCGACCAGGTTTGCTCCGTCCCGTGACATCTGCACGCCACTTTTCTGAGATCAGTCGGGTCCCAAAGCCCCGTTTGCTCGAAAGTTGGTGTGATGCTGCAGAGGACTGATTCAATCCGTTGGGACAATCCGGGGCCGCGGGACACCGACGTTCTTTCGCTGGCGGCGACGTTCGCGTCGCTGCGCGCGCTGGTGCTGCGTCAGTACCCGTTGATGCTGTTCGTCCTGGTGTCCTGCATCGCGCTGGCGGGTGCGTATTTCGCGACGGCTCCCGCAAAATACAGCGCCATGGCCGAGTTGATCGTCGACAGCCGGAAATCGCAACAGGTGCAGCAGCAGGCTCCGCTCGGCGTCGAAGTGCCGCTGGATTCGGCAACGGTCGACAGCCAGGTCGAGATCCTGAAATCGGACAACGTGGCACTGGCCGTCATCAAGGATCTTCACCTGATCGATGATGCGGAATTCACCGGGCCGCCCGGTGGGCCGCTGGGCAAGGTCATCGCCTTTGTCTCCGATCTGCTGCTGCCAACAGGTGGGAAGTCGGAATTCGAACTGACCCGCAAGGCGCTGGATCGGTTTCAGGACCGGCTGGACGTCAAGCGCCGCGGCGTCAGCTACGTCATCGAGGTCAGTTTCGAATCGGTCAGTCCGCAGCGCGCCGCCCAGGTCGCCAACGCCATCGCGGGCGCCTATGTTTCCGATTCCCTGAAGGCGAAGTCGCAGGCCTCCCGCGTGGCGGCGAGCTGGCTGCAGGACCGCATGAAGGAGCTCCGCGCGCAGGCGTCGGTGGCGGAACGGCAGGTCGCGGATTTCAAGGCAAAGAACAACATCGTCGATACCGGCGGCCGGCTGCTCAACGAACAGCGGATGGCCGAGCTCAACAGTGCGTTGACGATGGCCCGCACGCAGCGCGAGGAAGCCGAAGCGCGGGCGGGGCGGGTCAGCAAGATCCTCGGGGGTGACGACAAGGATATTTTGGCCAACGATCAGGCGACCGTGGCCGATTCGCTGCGAAACGACGTGATCACGCATCTGAGGCAGCAATATTTCGATCTGGCGACGCGTCAGGCCGAATGGTCCAGCCGGTACGGACCGGACCACAAGGCCGTGGTGCTGCTGAACGATCAGATGCGCGAGATTCGCAAGGGGGTCCGCGACGAGCTGCGCCGCATCGCCGAGACCTACAAGAGCGACCTCGAGATTGCCAAGGCCAAGGAGGCATCGGCCCAGAAGATTCTCGATGAGACGATCGCACAATCGAACGACACCAGTCAGGCGCAGATCGCGCTTCGGGATCTGGACAGCGACGCGCAAAGCTCGCGCGCATTGGCTGACAACTTCCTGCAGCTCTACATGGTCTCGATGCAGCAGCAGTCGTTTCCCGGGACGGAAGCAAGACTGATCACCGAGGCGCTGGTCCCGCTCAACCGCAGCAAGCCAAAGCTGTGGCTGGTCGCGCTGATCGGGCTGGTCGGCGGCGGTTTGCTGGCTTTCGCGGCCGGATTGCTGAGAGACAGTCTCGACCGCGCCTTCCGGACCGGCCGCCAGATCGAAACCCTGCTCGGCGTGAGCTGTATCGCGACGGTTGCGCGCGTCGGTGGAGCTGCCACCGAGCAGGTCAGGGCCACAAGGCGTGCTTCGCTGCAGGACCTGCCCGCAGTCTCGGATGCGACCTCCCTGGTTCCGTCGGATCAGGACGGGCGTCGATCATCATCTGGCAGCGGAAACGTCATTCGATACCGGACCGCCTTGCAGGGCTATGTGGTCAATTTCCCGTTCACGCGCTTCACCGAGGCCATGCGCACCATCAAGATGGCGGCTGATCTGAACGAGCTTGGCACCCCCCACAAGATCGTCGGCGTGACGTCTTCGCTGCCGAACGAGGGCAAGTCGACGATCGGTCTCTCTCTTGCCCAATCCTGCGCGCAGGCCGGGGCGAAGACGCTTCTGATCGACTGCGACGTCCGCAATCCGTCACTGACGGGACGGCTCGCGCCCAATGCAAAGCGCGGCCTGCTCGAAGTGATGCGCGACCCCTCCGTGATCAACGACATCGTCTGGGTCGACCCCTCGACCAGGATGTCGTTCCTGCCCTGCGTGATCAATTCCAGGCTTTCGAATGCCGGCGAGATGCTCGGCTCGGACACCATGACTCGTTTGTTCGAGCGTCTCAGGCAGAGCTATGATCGCGTGATCGTGGATCTTTCTCCACTGGCGCCGGTGGCCGACGTTCGCGCGACCGCAAAGCTGGTCGATTCCTATGTGCTCGTCGTCGAGTGGGCGCAAACCAAGATCGATGTCGTCGAATACGCGCTTGCCGAGGCGCCCACGGTCGCCGATCGCCTGCTCGGCGTGGTGCTGAACAAGGTCGATATCGGCGTCATGAGCAGGTACGATTCCTACCGCGGCGACTATTATCACAACAGCAGTTACGAGCGTTACGGCTATGCGGACTGACGGCCGCTGCGAAGCTTGAGCACGCGCGGGCTAGCGAGCTTTCTTGCTTCTCCGAGTTGTCGGCCGAGAGCCTGCCGGCGGCTTCTTCTCCACCTTGGCTCGATTGTAATCAATGGCGGCATGGACCAGCGTTTTGAGAGCGCGCTCGTCGATCTTGTCCCCCTCGAAAAGATCGATCGCGCGCCACACCTTTCCCTCCAGGCCGGCATTGAACAGCTTGTCGGGATCCGGCAGGGCCGCTCCATGGGAGAAGGTGAGCTTCACCTTGTCCTTGTGGGCATTGCCGACCGCGATCATCCCGTCGCGCGACCAGACAGGACTTCCCATCCACTTCCATTCCTCGATGATCTCGGAATCGGCGCCGAGGATGATCTTGCGGACGTGGGCGAGCATCTTGCCGCGCCAGTCGTCGAGTCCCGCGATCAGTTGATCGATACGTTCCGATGGGTCCATTGAATGTTCATGCCTCGAGTGCTGCTGATTCCGCTGCAACCACAATCGTCATCGGGCGCCGGTAGTTCCAATGAGACGCAGGATTGACCGCGGCAGGCAGTCCTGCCGTTGTCGTTGCTAGGCGGCTTTCACCGATAGAAGTCGTCGAACGACGTGGCCTTTCCACATCCAGAGTCCGGAGAGCAGCATGACCGGAAGGAAGACAAACCGGGTCGCGGGGGCGTAGTTCGGGATGACATCAAACGGACTGTAGATATATCCGACGATCGGAATGCTGCAGACGATGTGAATCCAGCGAAAGACCAAGCGTGTGGTGACGTCTTTCATGACGAGCTTTGACTCCATTGATGGGCGATCGTCGGGTCATTGAGTCCGGCCGGGCAGTGCCGACATCAATCGGCCCGCGCCAATACCTGCTCCAGATTCGCAAAAAACCGCTGCCAGCCGAATTTGGCGCCCTGGTAGGCCTGCTGCTGATCGGCCCGGAAGCCGCGTTGCTCCATGCGCAGATGCGTTCCCGTGCTCGTGGGCGTGAGGGTCCAGGTGACGACACTCTCGAGCCCAAGCGCGTCCCAAGTGTAGGACAGTGTCTTGTACGGCTCGACGGTCAAGACCTGGCAGTCGACACTGCCCCAGTCGCCGCGCAGATTGAAACGGTGGTCTACGGCAGGCTTGAAGTCGTTCTTCATCAGCCATTCCTCGATCAAATGCGGCTCTGTGAGCGCGCGCCAGATCTTTTCCGGCGGAAACGGGATCTCGCGTTCGACGACGACGGAGCGCGTTTCGGTCGTGGGTTCGCTCATTGGTCCATCCTTCTCAAGAGATCTTCGAGGCGATCGAAGCGGCTTTGCCAGAAGCCGGCCATCTGGCTTGTCCAGTCGATCAGCGGGGCCAGCGCGCTGAGCTGCGCGCTGTAGTGGGTCTGGCGGCCTTCGTGGCGGTCGCGCACCAGCCCGGCCTGCTTCAGGACACCGAGATGTTTCGAGACGGCCGGCTGCGAGACGCCGGCCCGGGCCGTCAGGGCGCCGACGGTCTGCTCCCCCTCGCGGCACAGCCGCTCGAACAGCGCCCGCCGGGTCGGATCGGCGAGCGTCCTGAACAGCACATCGTGAACGTCCGGCATTTCCTATCTATAACTATGTGGTTATTAATTTACGTCTAACCATGGAGAAATGCGCGCGTCAAGCGGGACCAAGCCGTGGCGAGTGGAAGCGTCTTACTTCTGGCACGGCGTGGCTTCCGGCGGGCACCTCTTAAATAGCCTAATGGTTATGCATTCGCACTTAAGCCGCAGGCGCGGCCGGCACCACGGGATCGTCAGTCGAGGTATTCGCGGTATTCGATGCGAAAGTCTTTCTCGGGCGAGATCCCGAACAGCTTGAGCTGACGTCTGTAGCCCGCAATCGGAAATATTGAGCAGGTCCGGGTTCGATAGTAGCAGACCCATAGCCGGATGGTCTGGCTGCACTGGTTGTTGATGAGCAGGTTATGATCGTAGATGTTGCGATTGATGGCCTGGGCTTCGGCGGCGGGAAAGACTTCCACGCACGGCTTCCCCACCGGATTGACGTGCAATTGCGGGAGCAGGGCTCTCGCAAACATGTTCTCCTGCGGGAAATGCGGTGCGCCCCTTGTCCCGCGATAGACCGGCGCGCTCAGTCCGAGCGGAACGAAGTTGGTCTCCGCGTGCGCGGCCGGCATCGCCGACAAGGCCGCCGTCAGGACGGAGGCCGCCACCAGAAGAAGTCTTGATCCCGGTGGCATCAAGCGGCGCAATTGGCAGGTTCCGCAGGCGGCAGGATATCGAGATCATCAGCAACGATTTTGGCGCAGCGGTCCCATGTGAAATTTGCCGCGTGATCGCGGCTTGCTGCGGCGAGGCGGGCGCGGAGCGCAGGATCGCCGATCAGGCGCGCGATGCCGCCGCCGATGCCGGCCGCATCGGTGTCATCGAACAGCAGTCCGGTGACGCCGTCGATGACCACTTCCGGGATGGCGTCGACCCGGGTCGCGATGCAGGGCAGGCCGCTGGCGGCTGCTTCGAGCAGCACGAGCCCAAAGCCTTCCGCGCGGAATCTATCCTTGGTCGCGGTGTGGATGAAGAGATCGGCCGTCTGATACAGCGCGCGGATCTCGTCCCGTGTCACCTCTCCTGTTATGCGGATGTCCGCATCGATCCGGGCTGCCAGCTGTCGCAACCGCTCGGCATAATCCGCTTCGATCGGCCGCCCCGCGATCACGTAGGTGACATCGTCGCGCACGGGCTTTGGCAAGGTCGCGATCGCCTGCATGGCCTGCAACAGGCCCTTGCGCGGCTCGAGCCGCGCCACCGACAGCGCGATGGTTTTCCGCGCTCCGCCGAGGTGGCGCGCAACGAGGTCGTCGACGTGCCGGCTTGCCAATGGGCGCTTCCAGTAGTCGTCCACCCCGAGCGGCGCCAGGCGCACTTTGTCGGCCGCCACCAGCGGATTGTGCGCGAGCATCACGTCGCGGGTGAAGGCGCTGTTGGCGTAGATTCGCTGGAAGGCGTTGAACGGGCTGCGCGGAAAGTACCGGTTGATATGGCCGATGATCCGGCTCTTCACGTCGGTGCCATGGACGATCGCGATTTTTCGCGCGCGGGTCGGCACAGCGGCCAGCGCCAGCACGTTCGGCAGGTCGACGGCCATGACGATGTCGAAGGTCTTTTGGGCCAGCTGAAGCGCGGCGACCGAGGCATTCCAGGGCAGCAGGCCATGCCTGTATTGCTCCGGGAAGCAGGGGACGATTGGATAGGGCGCGTCAAAACGTCCCGCCCGGCATTTTGGGGCAAAGACGACCGGCCGGTGCCCGAGCCGCAGCAGCGCCGATGCGGTCGCGGACGCATAGGTGGCGATGCCGCCGGGATAGGGCGGAAACTCGCAGGTGAACATCGCAATGCGCGAACCCATCTCCATTCTCATCAACCCAGCTTGCCCGTCGTGTCACCCATCAGCGCTGGCGCGGCGCGCATGCGCGGTCTGAACAAAGAGTCCTGCAGCCGGCGAACCATCGGCCGCTCGATGGTGCGGTGGATGAGGATTCCGGCGCCCAGCGATCCCGCGATGCAGACGAGGGCGACGACGAGCACGCTGCTGCCTGGCGCAAGGTGCGACCACACGCCGAGGATCGCGGAGATCACGGCGCCATGCGTCAGATAAATGGCGTAGGAGGCATCGCCGAGCGCAAGCCCGACGCGATCGATCGGGCCCGGCGTCGGCATGGTACGCAGCGCGACATAAAGGATCAGGCTCGCGCCGATCCCGGCCAGCACGACGTCGGCCGTCGCGAGATGGCTGTATGAGATCAGCATGAAGAGCAGCAGATACAGGCCGCAAAGGCCGCTCAGGACCGTCATGCCGTTCGGCACAGCGGCAACGAACCAGTCCGGCCGCCGCAGATAAGCGAGGCTCGCCAGGAATCCGAAGCCGAACAGCAGGTTCAGCCGGTTGAACACAAAACCAAGCAGCTCGGATCCGGGCGTCGGCTGCGCGGCACCGAGCATCGCAAAAACCACGATCGGCGACAGCATCCAGGCCGCCACCAGAACGAGCCGCGGCCCGGATCGCCAGAAGATGGTGGCGAACACCAGATAGAACAGGACCTCGTGCCGCAGCGTCCAGGCCTGCGTCGGGTTCACCGGCCCGATCGGAAACAGCGTCAGCGCCCGCAGATATGGCGCGAGCTCGAACGAGCCGTCCCGCCCGACAAAGCGCAGCGCCGCGTAGGTCGCAACGCACAGCCAGAGGAACGGCACGATGCGGGCAAATCGCCGCCACAGAAAGTCGCCGATCCCGCCGCGCGGCTGCAAGGACGACGGCTCGAGCGTGATGTAGGCAATGATGAAGCCGCTGACGACGAAGAACAGGTCGACGCCCGCCGGCCCGCCATAGACCTCGAACGGAACGGGCGTCCTGCCGAAATATTTTGGCAGGCCGATGCCGAGATTGGCGTGTTCGGCGACCACGAGCGTGGCCGCGAGGCCGCGCAGATACTGGATGCCGTTCAGCTGCCTGGTCGCGGACAAAGCGCAAACCTCCGCTACTGCAGCCTGATCACGGTCAGCGTGTCCTTCACCGTCAGCGGCAGCCGGTGTCCCTCGATTGCCACATCATGCGAGGTGACCGTCCCGTCATCGCTGAATTCGAGCGCGGTGGCCTTGCTGATCGCGGCCGGCAGGGTCAGGTCGGTGCTGATCGCATTCGCGGGGATTTCAGCGCGTTGATCGGGATCCCAAGCCGAAACGCCGAGCCAGAGCGCCAGCAGAAAACTGCCATCGCTGCGCTGGAACAGCATGGACTGGACGGCGTCGTCCTTGCTCGACTGCGACCAGTCGAGTCCTTGCGGATGCGGCACCGCGCCGGAATCGGAAAAGATGCCGATCAGGTTCTTGATCGCGACGAAGCCCGGCCGGCGCGTGCCGTCGTAGCGGATCAGGCCGAAATTGGACTCGGGGTCGGTGTCGCCCTTGTTGAAGGAGTCGATCAGTTCGTAGAGATAGGTACGAACGACGCCGTTCTTCAGATCCCAGAGCACCAGGCGCGGCAGATAGCGCGCGATGATTTTTTCCGGGGTCGGCCGGTGCTTTCCCGCCGGCACGTTCATCGCGCTGTGATAGCCGGCTTCCGAGGCGACGACCGGTTTGCCCGCGTAGAGTCCGCGCGCCTGCGCCTGATAGTCGCCGAGCGAGGCTTTTCCGGTCGCTTCGGGATATTGCCCGCCCGAATAGATGTGCCAGTTGCCAAAATCGACATTGGCGCTGATGTCGCCGAGCTGCTGGGCGCTGGGTCCCCACGGGCTCGGTCCGATCACGGCGACGCCGGCGAGGTCGGGATTGCCGTGCGCGGCCTGATACAGTTCCTTCTGCCGCTCGCGCCCGATATTGGCCCACTCCGGATTCTTCTTCAGGTTGGGCTCGTTGGCGCCTTCGAAAAACTCCACCGCCCGGCCGGCCTGGTTGTAGACGTCGCCCAGCCTGGCGAGATCGGTCAGATAGGCCGGCGTGGTCGTGTCGAAGGTGACGAGGCTCGACTTGATGCCGTCGGCGGCCAGCGCGCTCAGCCGCTTGTAATACGTATTCAGTGCTCCGCTGTTGCCGGCCGTCAGCGCGCCGTCGCGGACATGCCGGACGCCGAGTTCGGCGAGCGCCGGACGAACGAGCGCGTCGAACTTGTTGTAGGGCGTATTGAAGAACGACAGATGGATGTCGACGCCGATCTGGTCCACGACGCTGTCGGAGGCGAGCGCCTGGGTCGCAGCAGCGCGGTCGGATGACGGCGTCTGCGCCGCGGCTGCCGTCGGCCCGCCGGCGATTGAAGACATGAAAAGCAGGCAGGCAAGAGCGCCGGGTCTCGTGTTCGGTGATCTCTTCAACATGACACTGCACTGAGATGAACTAAGCTACGCTTTATCGAACGAGCCGCTCGTGACGTTCGTCCTGTCATGCGGAATGGCGCAGCATCATGGCTGAATTGTCTTACAGCTGCGCCATTCTTGCGGCGGTCGGAAAGCCCACGCGCATCGCGCGTTGAATAATTCTAAGTTGAATGCTTCTAAAAAATCGCTCGCTTAGAATAGCACCAAAAGTCCGAAATCCGCCGCGAGGCGTTCGCGGGTCAAACACAGTCCGTGGCTACGAGCCGCAAGGGACTTGTGGAGGACTTCGGTTTTGCAAAGATCGCTTCGCGTACTGCACGTCGCGGAAACCTTGCGCGGCGGGCCGGCGACGTACATCAACAACGTCGTTGCGGCGATCAGCAGGCCCGGGTCGACACTGGTGCTGGTGCCGGACCGGCATGCCGCCGATCTGGAGATCGATCGCGACTGCGTCAGGGTGTTTCGCTCCAATCGCCGCGGGCTCGTCAGTTTGATCGCGCTGGCGGTCGCGGTGCTGGCGCTGGTGCGGAAGTTTCAGCCCGACATCATCAACGTCCACGGCACGTTCGCGGCGGCGGTGTGCCGCCTCGTGCTCGCGCCGACGAAATTCCGCAGGCGCATCGTCTACACGGTGCATTGCTGGCCATTCATGCGCGAGCAGGCTGCGATCGTCAGACTGGTCTGCCAGCTGATCGAGCTCGTGCTGTCGCCGCTTTGCGCCAAGATCGTCTGCGTGTCGCGGCATCAATATCTCGCCGCGCGGGCGATCGGCATCGGCGGCCACCGGCTGGAGCGGATCTACAACGGCATCGTCGATCGCGCCGTGATGCCCGGCCGGCCGATCCGCAGCGGCACGCTCGATCTGTTGTTCGTCGGGCGCTTCGATCGACAGAAGGGCCTCGACATTCTGCTCGGCGCCGCCGCTGCGTTCGAGGATCGGGTGACGGTCCGCGTGATCGGCGCCAACGTCGTCGATCAGGCGGAGGCTCGAAAAATTCCGCCCAACGTGACCTTCCTGGGCTGGAAGTCGCCGCGCGAGATCGAGGCGGAGCTCAAGGCCTGCGACGTCGTCGTCATGCCGTCGCGCTGGGAGTCGTTCGGACTGGTGGCGCTGGAGGCGATGCGTGCCGGGCGCCCGGTGCTCGCCTCGCGGATCGGCGGCCTGAGCGAGGTGATCAGGAACGAGGTGACCGGTCTGTTGTTTGCACCGGTCGGAGTGGCCGGCCTGGTTGAGGGGATTGCGCGCTGTTTCGATGCCGACCTGGCGGCGATGGGACGGAACGGTGTCGAGCGTGTCCGGACGCTGTTTCCCGCCAGCCGGTCGCAGGTCGCACTCGCCAACGTCTACGCCGATGTTCACGCCGACAATACGCTTTGGCGCAGGTCGCGCGCGGCGCGCACCGACTGGCTGTTCGGCGGCCGCGGCGATCGGAAATATCAGCAGAGATTTTAGACAGACGCTTTGCCCGGCGCGCGCATCCGATGCGCCCGGGCGAATTGAGGTGAGAGATGTTGAGGTTGATCTTTTCCTGCGCGCCAGCGCGCAGGCGCGTCCGTTGCGGCGTCGCTTGAAACACGGTCTGGCCATGTCCCAAACCAGCTCGAAAGGCCGGGTGCTCTACCTGGTCATGGACGGCGACTTCGCGCGAAGGCAGGGCGTGCCGTCGTCCAACCGCAATCATTTTGCTATCTTCGGCAGGCGCTACACAGAGGTTTTCGACCAGGTCTACATCATGTGCCGGGTGCACGATGTGGAGGATGAAAGGACCTTGCCGGTCGGCGGGCGGGGCGTCGACGTCGTCGCGTTGCCGCCGGTTCACGGCTGGCGCGATCTGTTGCGCTACGGGCCGCTCATCGCGAAGGCGTTTTTCGACATTCCCCGGGACGCGGTGGTGCTGCTCCGCGTGCCCGGCATCTATCCGATCCTGGCCTGGCTGATCCTGGCGCTGCGGCGGCAACCCTACGGGGTCGAGGCCATGGCCGATGCCGACGCCCAGTTCACGCCCGGCGCCTATCAGCGGCGCTTTCGCAGCTTCTATCGACTGGTCTGGACGCGGATGATGAAGCTGCAGTGCCGCCACGCCGCGGCCTCCTCCTACGTCACGACCAACGCGTTGCAGTCGCAATTCCCGCCGGGGTCGGGCCGGCCATCGTTCAGTTACACGACGCTGGACCTCCCGGAGCAGGCCCTGGTGCGCCGTCCCAGGTCGCAGGCGTCGTTCGAAAAGGGCGAACTCATCCTGGTCAATGTCGCGATGATGCAAAAGCATCTGAAGGGACAGGATCTGATCATCAGGGCCGTCGCCAGGCTGGTGCGGTCGGGCCTCCGCGCAAAACTCTGGCTGGTCGGCGATGGCGACACCCGCGGCGAGTTCGAAAAATTGGCGGCCGAGCTCGGCGTTTCCGGGCACGTCAAATTTCTCGGCAGGGTCCAGGCCGGCGCCGAGGTTTTTGCACTGCTGGACCAGGCCGATATCTTTGTGTTGCCGTCGCGGCAGGAGGGCCTGCCGAGGGTGGTGATCGAGGCGATGGCGCGCGCGCTGCCCTGCTTTGCCAGCGCGCTGCCCGGCAATCATGAGCTGCTGGACGCCCCGTTCCTGGTCCGTCTGAATGACGAAGAGGATTGGGTCTTGAAGTTGCGCGATGCAATCGGCAGGCCGGAATTTCTGGCGCAGGCCAGCGAAGCCAATCTGGCGGCGGCGCGGCGGTTCACGGTCGGCCGGATTCAGCCGATCAGGAACCGGTTCTATGAAACCTTGTCAGCCTGTTCAGCCTGAGTTGATGACGTGGTAACGCTCGTTTGTCGAGATCGGCCTGAAGTGATGGAGAGAACGCGACCGCCATGGCGGGATGTCGTCGTGAGCTCGTCCTGGATGCTCGCGGCGACCGGCTTTGTCGCGGGAACGCAATGGCTGATCGTGTCGGTCGTCGCGCATCGCGGCGGACCTGCCGCGCTCGGACAGATCTCGCTGGCCCAGGCCTATGTGACGTGCCTGTCCTATGTGGGGTGGCTCGCGCTGCGCAATCACTATGTGGTCGAGGACAACCGCCACCCGTTCTCCGACTATCTGTTCCTGCGCCTCGTCTTTCCGGCGCTGCTGTATGGCAGCCTCACCGCCGTCGCGTTCACCGGACTGCTCGGCGGCGAAGGGTTTTGGGCTGTCATCGCGGCATTCTCGGCGCTCAAATTCGTCGAGGGGTTTTCGGACCTGAACTCCGGCGTGTTCCAGAAGGCCCATCGCAGTCATACCATCGCCATCGCGGCGGGGCTCCGATTCATCGCCACGGCCGCGCTGTTTCCCGTCATGCTGTGGGCCGGCGGCGCCGTGGAAACGGCGCTGCTCGCACTCGCCGGTGCCTGGCTTGCGATCTATCTCTCCTTCGACAATCGCCGGCGTCAGACGCTGGTGGCGATGCCGGACGACATCATCTCGGCCGAACCCAAGGCCGTCAGGCGACGATGGGAGTTGTTCACCGTCAGCCTGCCGCTTGGCCTCTCCAGCGCGATCATGATCCTGAACGTCTATACGCCGCGCTTCGGCATCGTGCATCTGCTCGGCGCGGACGCGCTCGGCCATTTCACGGCCATCCAGTATTTTGCCAATTTCGGCGGCATGCTGGTCGCCGTCATCTGCCAGGCCGCCTTGCCGATGCTGGCGCGCTTTGCCGGCCAGCGCTCGGCGGGACGATTCCTGTCTCTGTCGGGCGCGCTGGTCCTGTTCGCGCTGCTCGGATGCCTGTGCGGCTGGCTTCTGATTGAGTTCGCCGGCCGGGCGCTGCTCGCAACGGTCTACGGGCCGCGTTTCGAAGATGCCCAGCCGCTGTTTGCGGCGGCTGTTCCGACCATGTTCCTCACCTTCTGCGGATCGATCGCGGCCGCGGCCGCGACGGCGCTCCGGCTCTATCGCACCATCCTGTTCGCCTATGTCGGCTCCGCGCTCGTCGCGGCCGGGTTGACCTATGTTTTGGTGCCGCGCCTCGATCTGTTCGGCGCATTTTTGGCGGTCGGCCTGGCCGGACTGTTTCAATCGATCATCCTTGCGGCCGGCATGCTGGCAGGTTGGCGGAGGAGGGGTTTGTAAATGTTCGCCGGCGCACCCGAGCACACGGCCTGGCAGCCGGCGCCGCCCGCGAGAAGTGCCGCCATCGATGTCATGCGTGCCGTCGCCATCATGCTGGTGGTGTTTGGTCATGTGCAGCGGGGGCTGTTTCAGACCGGCGAGGCCTCGGGCCTCTATTGGGATGCGGTCTATCCGGTCGTCGACTACTTCATCTATGTCTTCCACGTGCCGGTGTTCTTCGCCACCTCGGGCGTCCTGCTGGAGCGGCACGGAGAACAGACACGAAGACAGTTCGGCGCGCGGATCGGGCGGCTCGTCCTGCTCTATCTGCTCTGGAACACGATCAACGCCATCCCGGCCGTGGTCTTCTCGGGCTACATCAACCGCAGTTTTGGCAAGGCGGGCTATCTCGATGCGATCAATCCGCTCCACGTCAACGGCATCATGTGGTTCTTCTTCGCGCTGATCTGCGCCCAGACGCTGCATGTCCTGACCCGGCGCCAGCAATGGGTCCGCCTGATCGCAATCGGCCTCGCCGTCGTCGTGCTTGCGCTCGATCGTGATTTTCACGGCGCGGCTTACGGGTCGCTGTGGCTGCTGCTGGGCGCCGAAGTCGCCCGGCGGAAACAGCTCGATGACGCGAGTAACGGCCCGCAACAGGCAGGCTTGTCCTGCGCGGGATATCTGACGGCGGGTGCCGCGTGCTACGTGCTCGGCGTCCCCTACACCCTTGCGATCCCGGCCTGCGCATTCGCCTTGCACGCGCTCTATTGTGCCGGACAGAGCCGCGCGGAATGGCCCGCCGCCCTGACGAGCATCGGCAAGGCGACGCTGGCGATCTATGTGATGCATGTCCTGGTCGTTGCCGGTCTGCGCATTGCACTGCTGAAGGGCCTGCAGACGAAGCCTACAGTCATGCTGATCGTCGTGCTGACGCTCGCCGGCATTGTCCTCCCCATCGCCATCCTGTCATTGCTCAGGCGGCTCGGCCTCAGCCGATGGCTGCTGCTCGACTGAACTGCATCAACCGGCGGCGAGGCGCTGCAGGCGCGCCGCCTGGTCCGCCGCGACAAAAATGAAATTGTTGATGTAGCGGCCGATCTTGCCTGAGGTGCCGACATTCCGCACCGGCTGATCGCGTTCGACGCGGAATTCCGCGATCGGCACCAGCTTCTCGTCATGCAGATAGTAGCCTTCATAGCCAAGGCCCTGCAAAAAATCCGAGACCCGCCTCACCGAGCCCGGATTGTGACGCTCCTCGACCTCGACCACGATATTGGGCTTTTCGCGCGACAGCAGTCCGATGCCGCCGCGCAGCACGTGTTCCTCATGTCCCTCGACATCGACCTTGAGGATGCCGACGCCGTCGAGCGCGTAGCTGTCGAGCGTCCTGACCGGCACCTCCATCGCGGTCAGTTCGGCGGGATCGGCGAGCGCGAGATCGTTGCTCGCTGCGATGGTCGCCCATGAATGGATCCCTGTGGGCATGCGAAGCTGGGCCTGGCCGGGGGAGTCGGAGAGCGCAACGCCTTCGACCCTGACGTCGCGATACTGCTTTCTGAGATAGGCCTGCAGCGCGGGGATCGGCTCGAACACGATCACGCCTTTGCAGAGCTTTTCGAAATGATGCACGTAAAGGCCGAGATTGCCGCCGACATCGACGGCGATCCTGGCCTCGCTGCAGAGCAGCGGCAAAAGCCGGATTTCCTTTTCGCGCGCACCGAGGCGGCGCATGCGCCGGGCATGAACGAGTTTTGGAAATGCTCTCTCGATCAGCGTCTTGACCGCCGACATCAGACGACCTCCATCGGCCTTCGGGGCGAAACCGGAAAATGCCGTCGCGCCGCCTCCAGATCGAGCCGCCGCGCCGGCCGCTTGCTCTCCATCGCCTGCGGCGACCTGATGTAGGCCACGGCCAGGCCCAGCACGAGCCAGATATAGGGAATCTTGTAGCTCGCAATCACCCAGCCGCTGAACTGCAGGCCGAAGAACCCGCAGATGACGGCCGCGCCGATGTAGGGAAAGGCGCCATGCTCGAGATAGAAGCGATGGGCCGCCGCCGCGGCCTGTCCCAGGATGAGCGTGCAGAACAACAGCCAGATCGCGTAGCCGGCCGCGCCGAGCTCGGCGAGGATCCGGCTGTAGAGCGAGAAGGACGGGAAGAACGAGGCGTCGGGGTCCGTGATCCATTTCTGGAATTCCCAGGTGTCCGCCCAGGACGGAAACAGCTGCGTCACCTGGAACGGATATTGGCCCATGCCGATGCCGAAGGCCGGGCTGCGCAGGAACTCGTTGATCTGGATCGCCATGGTCCCGAAGCGCGACACGTTCGAGATGTTGTCCGAGGCGATCGCGGCCGCGGCGATCTGATCCTGAAACAGTGCGACCGCAATCAGCGGCGCGATGCCGAGCGCCAGATAGAGGGCCATCAAGGCGTAGTGCATGCCCTGGTAGGCGCCACCGCGCGCGACCAAAAACAGCCGGAGATATGGGATCAGCAGCACCACAGGCAGCACGCCGACCAGCGAGGTCCGGCCGGACAGGAAGGACAAGGCGAGCAGATTCAGGAACAGCGCCCAGCACGCGATTCGCCGCAGCGTGCCAAAGCGCTGATTGGCAAGGGCCCACAGCCATGGCAGCGTGAAGATCGCATACATGCCGAAATTCGACGCCTCGAAGGTCACACTCTGGATGCGGCCGATGACGAAATGTCCCCTGCGCATCAGCGCGTGGATGATGCCGGAGGCCTGCAGAAAAATGCTGTAGACCGCGTCGACCTTCCATGACACGAGCTCGACGTCGCCGACCGCGACGACCAGCAGCGCGCCCCAGAACAGCGGAGCCGCCAGCAGCGTCCGGAATGCGGCGGTCGAATAGAAATAGACCAGATAAGCAAAGTAGAAGCCGAACATCGGCACCATCGTCGTCGACAGCAGCCGTGAGAGGCCGCTTCTTCCCTTCAGCTCGTTGCCCAAAATGCTGCTGAAATTGGCGATGGTCGACATCGCGACCGCGGCCAGGAAGGCGGTGGCGAACAGAAGCAGCAGGCGCTCGGTGCGCAGTCCTCTTCTGTAGAGATGGATCGCGGCGAGCGGCGCCAGGAACAGATTGATGAGGATGTAGGGTTCCGAGCGGGCTTCGCCGAGGACATCGAGGCCGATCGCGGCGTTCGCGGGGTAGACGATGATCGAGAACGCGAACAGCAGGTCGAGCAGGGAGGGCGCTCGTGCAGCCGGATTGTCTGCGCGGAGTCTTGCGGTGGTCAAACTGGCGGTGCGGAGCTGACGTTCGCGGCCCACTCGCCACGAATTTTCAAAAGCGAACGTCAACTCAAAGCTCCACTAGTCGATCGTTTTCCGAGTGGTCCTCTCAATTCCAGCAGTCGCCGGAGTGCCCGGTAGGATCGGGCCGGATGTTGGAATCGGAGTGTGGCGCAGGGCGGAACGACAGCGGCTGCGTCACCGCGGAACTTGGACACGCGAAACGAGGCAATATGGTGGTGTTGAACGACTTTGGCGTGCGCTTCACGCATCTGCGCCGAACGGATTTCGGATCGAGAGGAAATAAGATCATTGGATCATTTCCAGCGACATGGTCGGGGCCGCCCGCCTCACAGCAGCGCCAGCGCAACGCGGCCGAGCAGCCACAGCCATGCGCCGACGGCAATGGGCGCCATCGCGACGAAGGCAATCATGATCAGGCGTCCGCGGATCGGATTGCGTGCCGTGGCACGCTCGGAAGGTTCGTCCGACGCTGCAAGACCATCGACCCGCGAGACGGTTTGGGCCGGCGGAATCGTGTCGACTGGCAGGGAATGGCCGGGTCGTCGGGACCGATCGATCCGCAGGCATTCCTCTGGCATGGCGTTCATCGTCTACGAACTCCTTCACCCCTGAGCGTTGGCAAGAACCCGACCTCCCCGACAACGCGTGGCCGCACCGTTCTCCGAGATTCGGGTCGCGACTGAGGCGAAGGACTGCCGAAGACGTGGCGAGTGGGTGCGCGTGATCGTGCTGCGTCGTCATTCGCCTGTGGAATAGGGCATCGCCGCGCGTTCCCGGTGCCTGAGGACTATTTCGAGAACTTCTCTAATCTGAAGAATGTTTGAGAATTTCTCTAAAACGTAAAGCCGCGGGCGTGCATCGTCTCTCCGCCACCTCTGTTGCGTGTCGTAATCAGGGGCGGCGGATGTTGCTGAAACGCCTGCAAATTCAGCACCGAACGCAGCTCATCGTTTTTGATGAAGTGCATCCCGGGTGGCGGGCGCGCACCAAATCGTAAAGCGTTGCTTTCGCTGGACCGCCAAAATGATTCCCTGTTCGGGTGAAACAAGGCGGCTTCAGCTTCAAATGCACTATGGCGCGGTGTGGTCGATGACAGCTTTGTTTGATTCCAGTGCCAAGACTCGTATGGATACTCGTGCTGACCGGGACTTCGATCGTGATGTTGCGGTCGGAGCGGACGGTTCGTCCGCCGCGGCGCGGCCAAGGTTCAGGCTGCCGTTTCGCGCCATCGGACATGCCTCCGCACTGGCCGATGCGACCGCCATCGTTGTTGCGAGCCTGGCCGGAGGCGCCGGCTATCAGATCGCCGTCTATCAGGCGGCCGGCCATCTCGGAACGTTGCTCGGAGTCGGGATCGTCGCGGCGCTGCTGCAGGTCTTGATCGGGCAGACGCTGGCGCTCTACCAGATCCGGGCCATCCTCGCGTTTCGCAAGACGATCCGTGAAGTCGTCGGCATCTGGATCGCCGTCAGCCTGCTGCTGACCTTGCTGGCTTTCCTGATGAAGGTCGGCGCGGAGTATTCCCGCGGCTCGATCGTCTGTTTCTGCGTGCTGGCGCTGGCGCTGGTGCTCTGCTCGCGCTGGCTGGCAAGCCGGCTTGCGAGGTTCGCCGTCGCCGCCGATCACGTGCAGGGCAGGCGGGTCATCCTGGTCGGTCCGCAGGACGAGATCGCGGGCCTCGAAGGTCGCATGCTGCTGCGGCGCTTCGGATTGTCGGTGGTCGACCGCGTGGTCTTTGCTGGCAGCTCTAGCGCGGGGCCGACTCTGAACCAGCGCGAGGCCGCGGCGCTGGACCGCGCCATGCTGGCCGGACGCCGCGAAAACGCCGCCGGGATCGTGCTCGCCTTTTCCTGGTGGGACGGGCGCAAGCTGGAGCTGGTCCGCGACCATCTGCGGGCATCGCCGCTGCCAGTTCAGCTGCTGCCGGACAGCCGGGTTCGCGCGCTGATCGGCAATCGCTCGTTCCGCGTCAACGGGACATTTGCGGTCGAAGTCCAGCGCGGTCCGCTGTCGATGCTCGAGCTGGGCGCCAAGCGTCTTCTGGACATTGTCGGCGCGTCCTCTGCGCTCATCGTGCTGGCGCCGCTGTTCGTCCTCGCGGCCATTGCGATCAAGCTGGAATCGCCGGGCCCGGTGCTTTTTCGCCAGCGCCGCAACGGCTTCAATACCAGCCAGTTCAGGATCTTCAAATTCCGCACCATGATGGCCATGGACGATGGCGTGGTCGTCTTGCAGGCCAGCCGCAACGACCCGCGCGTGACCTTCGTCGGCAAGATTCTGCGCCAGAGCAGCATCGACGAGTTGCCGCAGCTGTTCAACGTCCTGCTCGGCGACATGTCGCTGGTCGGTCCCCGGCCGCACGCGCTGGCCCATGACGACCAGTATTCGGAGGTGCTGTCGAACTACGCGTTTCGCAATCACGTCAAGCCCGGGATCACCGGCTGGGCCCAGGTCAACGGCTATCGTGGCGAGACGATCCGCCTTGAGCAGATGAAGGCGCGGGTGGACTGCGATCTCTGGTACATCAACAACTGGGACCTGCTGCTCGACCTGAAGATCCTGGCGCTCACCGCTTTCGAGGTCGTGCGCCAACGCAACGCCTACTGATCTCGCGGCCCAACGCCAAGAATCCTGCCGACCGACCAAGACGTCTCGTCCCTGGAATCGATGGACCGGATTGCCTCATTCCCCGCGCGATGACAGACTGCGCGCGAAAAAGCGGAGCGGGAGGCGGGACGGTGAGTGGCGAAGCGGGCGCAGAGGACGCGCGATGGCGGGCCTGGCGCGGCATCGCCGATCTCTATCACGCGTTTTTCACCGGCCTTGTCCTGACGGTGGTGACACGGCGCGGCACCCAGGATGCCGCGGAATTCGTCTTCCGGGCGTTCCGGCGCCAGCAGCAGGAGCGCTTCCTTCCCGGCCTGCAGAAGCTCGGCCTCAGTCATCTCCCGCCCGCAGTGGCTGCCGCGCAATATCACTATCTGTCGAACTGGATCGGCGGCGTGCATGTCGAATACATGTATGAGAGCGACCGCAAGGCCTGGATCCGCTATCCGCCGCCGCGCTGGATCTGGAAGGGCACGGCAATCTGCGGCGTGCCCGGCGAGGTGTCGCGCGCGATGCTGCGCGGCTGGCACGGCAACAATGGTGTCGCGCTCGGCAACCCAAAACTCGGCTTCGTCTGCACCAAGCAGAGCGTCGATGGCCAGGACGGCCTGGAAGGCTATTACTGCGAATACGACCATCCGCTGGACATCGACCAGCGCTTGATTTTCGCCCGCCATCTCGAAGCACCCTTGTTCGATCCGGCCCGTGCGCCGGCGCTGCCGGTCGCGCAGTGGCCAAAACCGCGGCTGCAAAAGGCCTATCGCAACTATGCGATGGAGTATGTGCGCACGGCCGCGCCCGTGCTGGTGCAGCTGTTCGGTCCCGACGATGCCGGTCATCTCCTGCATCTCACCGGCAAGCTGATCGGCATGCAGTGTTTCGATGATGTCGCCGAGGCGCTTCTGATGCAGCGCGGCGGCGCACGCGAATTTGCCGCGTTTCTCCGCGCGCTGCTCGAGGCCCAGGACGAAGTCGCCGAGGCGAGCGAGGGCGGCGGGCTCTGCGAGATCCGTCAGCCGAACTGGAAGCTGATGCAGGATGTCGGCGATTATCATCGGTCCTGTGCCGAGGTGCTGCGAGGATTGGTCGAAGGGCTCGCCGCGGGCTGCGGCCGCGGCATCGGTGTCCAGCTCAGCACGGCTGGCAACGGCCGCCCGCCATTCACCTGGACGATCGGCTGACGCGCAGGCCGACCTGCGCTTTCCCGGCAGGCCCCCATTGCGCCGGCTGCACGGGGAATCGGCCGCGGAGGCGTGCTAAAGCGACCAGGAAGGGAGCGCAGCCCACCCATTCCGGGCCGCGAACGCGTGATCGGATGACCGGACGCGCAAGGGGAGGACATGTCCGATCTCGGCGTTGCCGAAATTCCCGTCGATGAGGGCGAGCGGCAGCTTGCCCGTCGCATGCCGGCGCCGGTCATGAACGCGCTCACCGACGGCCCGATCCTGCGGACGCTGCTGTGGCTCGCCTGGCCGAACATCATCGCCCTGTCGGCCGGCACCTGCGTCGTGATCGCGGAGACCTCCTATATCGGCCGGCTCGGTGTCGAGGCGCTCGCCGCCATGGCGCTGGTGTTTCCACTGGTGATCCTGACCATGACGATGTCGGGCGGCGCGATGGGCGGCGGCGTGGCCTCGGCGATCGCGCGTGCGCTCGGCGCCGGCGACAGCGAGCGGGCCTCGGCTTTGGCTGTGCATGCGCTCCTGATCGGCATCGCTTTCGGCGGGACGTTCATGCTGGTCATGCTGATCTTCGGTCCGCAGCTTCTCAGGCTGCTCGGCGGCCGCGGCGATGTACTGACCCAGGCGATCGCCTATGTGCAGATCTTCTTCGGCGGCGCCGTGCTGCCGTGGCTGATGAATACGATGGCCGGCATCCTGCGCGGCACCGGCAACATGAAGCTGCCGTCGCTGCTGATCCTCAATTCGGCGCTGTGCCAGATCATTCTGGGCGGCACGCTCGGCCTCGGTTTCGGCCCGATCCCGCAATTCGGCATGCGCGGCGTCGCCGCCGGCGCGCTCACCGCCTATCTCATCAGCATCTCGGTGATGGGCTGGTACCTGTTCTCGGGTCGGGCGCGGGTCGTGCCGAAACTCCGGGGCTTGCGCATCCAGCGCGCGATGTTTTTCGACATTCTGAAAGTCGGCGCGGTGGCCTGCTTCTCGCCGCTGCAGGGCGTCTTGACCATCTCGATCTTCACCCATCTGCTGGCGGGTTTTGGCACCGCGGTGCTGGCCGGCTACGGCATCGGCGCACGGCTCGAATTCATGCTGACATCGATCGCATTCTCGGTCGGCATCGCCTCGGTGCCGATGGTCGGCATGGCGATCGGCGCGGGCCTGATCGCACGCGCGCGGCGGATCGCCTTGATCGCGGGCCTGGTGTCGTTCGTGTCGGTCGGCGCCATGGGCAGCATCATCGCGCTTGTCCCGGATCTCTGGGTCGACATTTTCACCCATGACGAGAGCGTGCGCGCGGCGAGCCGGGAGTACCTGTCGACGGCCGCGCCGTGTTACGCGTTCATCGGGCTCGCGACGGCGATGTACTTCTCCTCGCAGGGCGCGGCGAAGGTGATCGGGCCGGTGCTGGCGCAGACCGGGCGGCTGGTGTTCATCGCGCTTGGCGGCTGGACGCTGGCGACGCATGAGGCGACGGCCGGCAACTTTTTCACGCTCGCCGCCTCGTCCATGGTGGTGCTTGGGGTGCTGTCATGCGGCAGTGTGATCCTCACCCGCTGGGGACCGCGACCGGCGGCCGCCGCGGATGTTCGACCTGTTCTCTCGGGCGCGATTGACTGAGAGGCCTGCGGAATCGCTCATGCCGCCACGCGGCTGAGCGTCTTTTGCATCGCCAGGGCCGCCTCGTCCATCTGGCCGCCGATATAGGGCGCGATCTCATGCGGCAGCACATCGACAATCCAGCGGAGCCGGCAGCTTGCCTCGTCCTCGGCAAAAACCTGCACGGACGCGCTGTGCTGCTTCACCCGTTCGCTGACCACGGCATAGACCAGCCGCCGCCGCGCCTCATCGCAATCGACCAGCAGTTCGCGCGCCACGGTGCCGTTGGCAAAGCTGACAATGCGCGCCTCGCCATCGAGTTTGGTGTCGAGCACGAAGCCCGGCGCCAGACGGGTGTGGAGCGCGCCGAAATCGCGCAGCGCGTCCCACACCTCGTGCGCAGGCGCGGCGATCGCGATGTCCTTGTGGATGGATGCCATGGCAATGTTCCTCTCAGCGTTGTCATTCCGGGTGGAAGCCCGCACTACGCGCACACCGCCTCGACGTTGTTGCCGTCGGGGTCGATCAGGAACGCCGCAAAATAGGTCGGGCTGTAATCGGCGCGGGGACCGGCGCCGCCATTGTCGCGGCCGCCGGCCTTCAGACCCTCGCTGTGGAATTTCCGGATCGCGGCATGATCCGGTGCGCGGAACGCGATATGCGCGCCCTCGCTCCTTGCGCCGGTGTGCGCATAGAGCCAGAGCGCCGGCGCGCCCTTCGGGCCAAAACCGGCGCCGGTCTCGTCCTTCGAGCACAGCACATAGCCGAGCGGCGCCAGCGCGGCGCTGTAGAAGCGCACGCTGTTGTCGAGATTGCTGACCTTGAGGCCGATGTGGTCGTACATGATGATCTCCGGTGCGATGGTGCGCGAGACGCGCGGACCGGAAATCTCTAGTCAATGTACGGCAAGCCGTTCTTGGAGAATCTTGCGCATCCCCTTTGAAGCCTGGCGAAATTTCAGCGGCGGCACGCCGGCGGCGCGGTGGAAGGTGCGGACGAAGTTGGAGAGATCGTTGAAGCCGGCATCATAGGCGATGGCGGTGACGTCCCGGTCGTCGCCGGCGAGCAGGCGTGCGGCATGGCGGAGCCGGGCGCGCACCAGATATTGATGCGGGGTCACGCCGAGCACGCCGGAAAACAGCCGCAGGAAATGGAATGGGCTGACGCCGGCCTGCCGCGCCGCATCCTCCAGCGCAATGTCGCTTGCCGAATTCGCGTCGATCCACAGCGCCGCCTCCACCGCGCGGCGGCGGTCGCGCGCGGTCGGCGCGGCCTTCTTGTTCGATCGGCCGGACACCACATCGACGAAGCGGCTCGCCAGCATCTGGCCGATTTCGTCGAGCGCGAGATCGCTGCGGCCACCGGCGGCGGCCTGCGCGAGCTCGCCGAGCACCATCAGTTCCGCCAGCGGCGGCGCGGCACCGATCCGCCAGGGCTCGCGGCGGTCGCCGATCTCCTCCACCAGTTCGCCCGCGAAGAAGAACGACAGGCACTCGTCACCGCAGATATGATCATGACTGCAGACGAACTCGGCGTCGGGAAAACCGATCAGCATCGATCCGGTCACGAGTTCGTGCGTCCGACCGCAGCTGGCATAACCAAAGCTGCCCTTGCGGACATAGGAGATCGAGTGGCAGCGGTGCTGCTCGGCATAGGACTTTTCGCCGGGCAGAGCGGTGCACCGAAACTCGGAGACGGTGATGAATTTGCCCTGGAAGAGCGTGGTCGAGGCCATGCCCCAGGACTTATGGACGCGGGCGCGGCGGATCAAGCGGCAGCAGCACGTCGAGCAGCGTCTTGGTGGCGCTGAGGCGGGTACCTTCGATGCCGAGCAGCCGCCGCTTGGAAATCACCCCGCCATTTTGCGAGGCCTTGTCGGCGGCACCAGCCGCCTCCAGCACGCGGTGGCAGGGCACGATGATCATGAACGGATTCTTGGCCAGCGCCTGGGCGACCGAGTGCACCGCGCCCGAGGCGCGCAAGGCCGTGGCGACCTCCTGATAGGTGCGGGTTTCGCCGCGCGGGATCGCGCGGGTGTAGGCAAAGACGCTCTGGTTGAATCTCGAGATGCCGCTCATGTCGAGCATGGCATCGGAAAAATCATGGTCCTTGCCGTTCAAGGCGGCCACGATGCCCTCGATCGTCGCTTCGACAGTCTCGGGCGGGCGAAGCTCGCGGGCGTCGGGAAAGCAGCGGTACAATCGCCGCCGCGTTTCCATTTCCCGTGCTTCGGGCAGCTGCACGGCGGAAATGCCGGCATCGCTCCAGACAATACCGCAACGACCGATTGCGGTGTCGAACACCGCATACCCACGCCCCGCCATGACTCAAAACCCTCAGACCCACGGCCATCATAACATTGTCACAATTGCGCGCATCCGGAATCTTGATGAACGGTTAAGCCCTGCACAGGCGCTGAGGTGGGTCGTTTGATCGCTGGCCGGGCCCGGAGCCGCCCTCAGCCGATATAGCCGCTTGGCGGACGGCACGGTCTAAGCTAAAGAATCGGACCTGAGCGAACGGCTCGCGGGCGTAGTTCAATGGTAGAACGGCAGCTTCCCAAGCTGCATACGAGGGTTCGATTCCCTTCGCCCGCTCCAACCGATCTACAGCTCGAAATACAAAAAATCAAAAGGGGAGGATGACCATGGCGAAATCGGCCTTTTGGGTTGGAGCGCTGGGCCTTGGCCTGCTCGGGGCGAGCACGGCAATGGCCGACGACCTGACCGTGACCAGTCCGGACATCAAGGAAGGCGCCACCATTGCCAACGAGCAGGTGTTCAAGGGGTTCGGCTGCACCGGCAACAACGTCTCGCCGGCCTTGAGCTGGAGCGGCGCGCCCGCGGCGACCAAGAGTTTTGCGGTCTCGATCTACGACCCGGACGCTCCGACCGGCAGCGGCTGGTGGCACTGGGTGGTGTTCAACATCCCGGCGAATGTCACCTCGCTGCCGAAGGACGCGGGTAATCCGAAAAAGAAGCAGACGCCGAAGGGCGCGATCCAGAGCCGGACCGATTTCGGCTCGGACGGCTATGGCGGTCCGTGTCCGCCGAAAGGCGACCAGCCGCATCACTATCGGATCACGGTGTTTGCGGTCGACGTCGACAAGCTGCCCGACGCCAAGGACCACAACGCCTCCGCGGCGCTGGTCGGGTTCGATCTGCACTTCCACACCCTCGCCAAGGGTACGCTGACCGGCGTCTACGGCCGCTGACGGCCGCGCCGATCCGCCAGCAGTGCGCGGTCGTGGAACCGATCGCGACCGCGCGCTTTGGTTTGGCTGCAGAGTCTCAACCCGCGAGCGGCCGATCGGCTGCCGAGGAGGACCAGAGATGGCCGACGCACAGAACCAGCCCGCTGGCCCCGACCTCGCCGCAGGCGTCGCACTGAGCGACTTCAGGAACGGCATGCTGCTCGGCCATGTCGGCGACCAGGACGTCCTCCTGGTGCGCGTCAAGGACGAGATCTTTGCGATCGATGCCCATTGCAGTCACTATCACGGGCCGCTCGCGGACGGCCTCGTGGTCGGCGACAGCATCCGCTGCCCCTGGCATCACGCCTGTTTTTCGCTGCGCAGCGGCGAGGCGACGCGCGCTCCCGCGCTCTCGGCGCTCGCGGTCTGGAAGGTCGAGCGGCAGGCCGACATGCTGGTCGTCCGCGCGAAGCAGGATCAGCCGCCTCCGGCGCGGCGGCCGCCACCGGGCGCGCCACGGCGCATCGTCATTGTCGGCGGCGGCGCGGCGGGATTTGCCGCGGCGGAGATGCTCCGGCGCGAAGGCTTTGGCGGCGAGCTCACGCTCCTCAGCGACGATGCCGCCGCCCCGGTCGATCGTCCCAATCTGTCAAAGGATTATCTCGCGGGAAGCGCCCCGGAGGACTGGGTGCCGCTGCGCCCGGACAGCTTTTATGCCGACGAAAAGATCGATCTGCGGCTGAACACGCCCGTCACCGCCATCGACGGCACGGCGCACCACGTCGTGCTCGGTGACCGCACGACCTTGCCCTACGACCGCCTGCTGCTTGCGACCGGCGCCGAGCCGGTGCGATTGCCGATTCCCGGCGCCGGTCAGCCGCATGTCCATACGCTGCGAACCCTCGCGGACAGCCGCGCCATCGTCGCGGCAGCGAAGGACGCGCGACGCGCAGTCGTGATCGGCGCGAGTTTCATCGGGCTCGAGGTCGCGGCGTCCTTGCGCGCGCGCGAGATCGAAGTTCATGTCGTTGCGCCCGAGCAGCGGCCGATGGAGCGCGTTCTCGGCCCCGACATGGGCGACTTCGTGCGCGGCCTGCATGAGGAGCACGGCGTCATCTTCCATCTCGGCGACACCGTCGTCGCGATCGACGGCAAGCACGTGACGCTGAAAAGCGGCGGCACGCTCGAAGCCGACCTCGTCGTGGTCGGCGTCGGCGTCCGGCCACGGCTGGCGCTCGCCGAGCAATCCGGCCTTGCGCTCGATCGCGGCGTTCTGGTCAATCCCGCTCTGGAGACGAGCGTGCCGGGCATCTTTGCCGCGGGCGACATCGCGCGCTGGCCCGATCCGCATTCGGGCCACAACATCCGCGTCGAACATTGGGTGGTTGCCGAACGCCAGGGCCAGGCCGCTGCGCGCAACATGCTGGGCCATGGCGAAGCTTTTGACGCGGTTCCGTTCTTCTGGAGCCAGCATTACGACGTGCCGATCAATTATGTCGGCCACGCCGACGAGTTCGACGAAATCGCGATCGACGGCGACATCAAGGGCCGCGACTGCCTGCTGCGCTACAAGATGAGGGGGCGCGTGCTGGCGGTCAGCTCGATCTACCGCGACCTCGCCAGCCTTGCGGCCGAGCTTGCGATGGAGCAGGGCCGGCCGGCTTGATCGCTCGCCGCTTTCTTGCCCCGCCACGCGCTTCGCGCGCGGGTTCCTTCACGACGCGATTTGAGCGGATGCGACCCGCGCCGGGGAACCCTGCGCTTCCCCGGGGATCGGCGCGGCGTTCCGGCGCCGATCGGACTGGAGACATTGTCGGGCGCCATATTGGCGCCATAGAGAGCACCGACTGAAGTCGGGTTATCCTGTTTTCTTGTCAGCGTGTAAGCAGCGGCCGCGTTTTCGCTCTAAGGCGAGTGTTGGCTATGAGTTATCGCGCACGCATTGCAGGAGTGGCTTGCGCGGCTTTGTGCGCCACGGTGATCATGGCGCTGGGATCCTTCGTCGTAACGGAGGCGGCCGGTCAGGCCGGTTTTCCCGTCGCAAAGCCGAGGCCCGCAGACCCTGTCGAAGCGGCCCGCAGAAAAATCAACGCCAACACGGTCTCGATCGTCTCCGGCAACATCACCGGCACCTATCTGCGCTATGCCGCCGATATCGCCTCGGTGCTCGATGACGGCGAGAACCTGCGGGTGCTGCCGATCCTCAGCGCGGGCGCGGTGCAGAACGTCACCGACATCATGTTCCTCCGGGGCGTCGACATGGGACTGGTGCGGACCGATTCGGTGGAGGCGATCCGGCGCGCGGGCAAATACGGCGACATCAAAACCAAGGTCCAGTACATCGCACGGCTGGTCGACGACGAGATGCACGTGATCGCGCCGCGCGAGATCACGGACATCCGGCAGCTTGCCGGCAAGCGGGTGAATTTCGACGTGCTCGGTTCGGGAACGCACTTCTCGTCCGAGCTGATCTTCGAGCGCCTCGGCATCCAGGTCGAGACCACGGCCTACGAGCAGTCGGTCGCCTATGAGAAGATGCGCGCCGGCGAGATCGATGCCAGCATCTTCTTCGGCGGCAATCCGGTGGTCGGGATCGCCAATTTCAAGAACGGCGACAACAGATATCATCTCGTCCCGGTGCCTTTCGACGAGAAGCTCGCCGATTATTATCTGCCGGCGACGCTGAGCGGCAAGGACTACCCCAATCTGCTCGGCAAGGACGAAACCGTCGACACCATTGCGGCGCCGACGCTGCTCGCGGTCTATAATCTGCGCCCCGGCAACGAGCGCTATCAGCGTGTCGCGCATTTCGTCGACGCCTTCTTTTCAAAATTCTCCGAGTTTTTGAAGCCGCCGCGCCATCCGAAATGGCGCGAAGTCAATCTGGCCGCGACGGTGCCCGGCTGGACGCGGTTCAAGCCGGCGCAGGATTGGCTGGACCGGATGGCGCCGCAGGCCGCGCAGGATGCGATCAGCTCAGCCGCACCCGAGGCGGCCTCCGCCGATGAACAGGTGCGCTTCAGGGCTTTCCTCCGACAGAGGAAGGGCGCAGCCCGTCGCTCCGCTGACGATATCGTCCGGCTGTTCGAGGAGTTCCAGAAAAGCGAGGGGCGCTGAGCATGGCGCAAAACAGCCCGCGCCAGACCTCGATTCCGCGCGAGCGCTCCGACGACGACACGCGTCTGCTGGATGACTTTCAGCGCCTCGACGATGAATTCGATTTTCCCTCCTGGATTCTCGAGAAGCCGCCGGAGATATCCGAGCTGCAGGAGTTGTCGGCGCGGAACAGCGGTCCCAACTGGCTCGTGTTGTCGGTCGGCGTGATTGCGTCTGTCATCGCGGGGATCGCGGTCCTGTGGCCGCTGGCGCATTCCGCGCTGCAAGCAAGGCGCAGCGTCGAGAAGCCGCCCGTTCTGCAGTCGCGCGCCTTGCCGCCGGCGCCTGCTCGCGCGGAGCAGAGGCTGCAGCCCGCCACGCAGGATTTTGCCGCCGCGCGCCAGCAACTGGTCGAGGACCTGCCGAGACTGGCGGTCGCGCCTGCCGCCGCGTCGACGCCGCCCGCGGTGGTGGCGACCGCGGTCGCCGAGCCGCCGAAGCCGCCGGAGCGCGCGTTGCCGCCTGAGCCCGACGTGCCGGCGATGTCCGCCGGCGAGGCCGGCCGCATGCTGGCGCGCGCGGCGGCGCTGGTGCGCGAGGGACAGATCGGCAGCGCGAGAGCGCTGCTCGAACTCGCCGCACGCTCGCGCGATCCGGCGACCTATCTCGCGCTCGCCGATACCTACAATCCCAAAATGCTGGCGCGCTGGCACGCCATTGGCATTCCCGGCGATCGCTCGCGCGCGCTTTCGCTCTACCAGCAGGCGGCCGATGCCGGAATGGCGGAAGCAAACCAGCGCCTGCGCGAGCTCGGACGTTGACGGGAGGCGAGCGCAACTGATGTGGACCGACGCTGATATCGCTGTTCCCGATCGTCATGGCCGGGCTTGTTGTCCCGGCCTCCGCGCCTTGAAGCACCACGGAAGAAGGACGTGGATGCCCGGCACAAGGCCGGGCATGACGAGTGGTAGCAGTTGACTGCGTGATCACGCGCCTGCCGGCACCTGGTCCAGAAAGCCGGTGATGCTCTGGATGCGTCCGTCCTTCAGCACCGCGAAATCCGTGCCCTTGATCGGGCTGTCGGCGCCGTCCGGACCGAGTCCCCAGGAAAACCGCACGTTGTTGCCAAAGCCGTTCGGCTCGCCGATCAGCTTGAACTTGAAATCGGGAAAGCGCTGCTGCACGCCCGATATCAGCGCATCGACGCCGTCGGTGCCGTCGCCCGACATCAGCGGATCGACATAGCGCGCATCGGCTGTCCAGTCCTGGCTCAGCATCTCGCGCCGGCGGCTCGGCACTTTCTCGTTCCACAGCTCGATGTAGCGGCGGGCGATTTTGGTTGCGTCGGTCATGGGGGTTTCTCCTTGATCAAGCCGGATCAACTCGGCTGCTCGGACTCTGACGTGTCAGCCGCACCAGATCGATTACGTCTGACGTCATGAGTCCGACGGCGTGACAGGCCTGTAGCGACGCTTTGCGGGCGGCGCGCAGAAATCGTAGGATGGGTAGAGTGCAGCGAAACCCATCATGTCCCGCCACGCTTTCGTCGCGATGGGTTTCGCTGCGCTCTACCCATCCTACCTACGAGCGCACCAGTACCTGATCCAGGCTGCGCCTCGGGCTCGGACCGGCCACGCGTTCCGCAAATCCGAGCCGGAACACGAAGGTCGGCTCCCAGGGCGTTGCCTCTGCGAGCCTGGTCAGGCCGGCCATGAAAGTATCGGGCCTGCCGATGATGGCGTTGCGGTCGATGCATTCCACCGGCTGATTGAGCGGTTGTGCAGCAAGCCCAGCCAGCGTCGCCGCCAGATGCAGTCGCTGCCATGCGCGTCCGGCCTCGATCGCCGCGGCCATGTCGAGGCGATCGCGAACCAGCAGAACGCCGAGCACCGGCGCGGTCGGCACCTGGCTGTCGCGCGTCGTGGCGAGCCAGTACTGGTCGGCGGTGGCCGCATCCGCGTCGGGCAGCAGCTTCGCGGCCACGGTCATGACCGGAGAAAGCCCGGCGGTGTCGACCGTGATCCCGTCACGATGCGCGGCGACGTCGCGCCGTCCGCCCCGAAACCAGCGCGCGCTGTCGGCTGACATCTGCGGATCGGCGATGATGCGTTTGGTGGCCTCCACGATCAGCGCGCCCAATTCCCGGCGGGCCTCGCGGTCCCGAACATAGGCGACACGCACGGCTTCGCTGGTGACGAGGTCGCGAAGGCGCTGCAGTGTTTCGAGACCGACAGCCTGGTCGGCACGATAAGCGCCGCGGTTGGTGTGGCGCACGGCAATAGCCTCGACCAGCGCGTCGCGGACCGGCGGCGCGGGGCTCAGCGCGATGTGGACCGCGGGGATCGGTGCATCGCCGGGCGAGGGCGAGAGCGTGCCGGTCGCGGGAGTGACCTGTGCCGCAAGACCAAACGCGCGCGCCGCCAGCACCAGGTTCTCGACCGCCGCGCCGAGGCCAAGGTGCATTTCACGCCGGAACGGATCGAACGCGCCGAGATTGCGCCCGCGGTCGGCGAAAATCGTGATCTCGTTCTCCGCGACCTTGAACAGCCAGGGCTGCGTATTGTGGGGATTGGCGGCGAGGATCGCGGCGCGCAGCGGGCGCTTGATGCCTTCGTCGGCATCGGCCTCCCAGCCGCGCCAGGGTGCGTAGGCTTCCCCGCTGAAGGCCGACCACACGCCACGATCCCACGCGCGATAGGCGAGGCCGGCGCCGATCGCGGCGCCGCCGGTGCCCAGCATCAACACCTTCCGCCGTGTGCGCATCATCACCCGTTCTGCCCGACCGATCGACGCGAATGAAACTGGTCGCAGAAAACCTATCGCCGCTCGGCTATCGGGGCAATCCTCCAGGCCTGTCTCGGATCGGTCGAGGCGCGCGGCACAACAGACCGCCAAACGCCGTCACACCGTTCGCGCGAGGCCGAGACGATGTCTATCGTCGTGTAACCGATTTGCCCGTCGGGCGGCGTCGTAAAATGCTGTCAAGCCGCCGGCAGAAAAATATTTCTGTTTTACAGAAGGTAGAATCAGGCGTATTGTCCACCCGTCCCGCCTCGGCAGGAGGGGCGTATCGCGATCGTCACGACACGCGAAGCGGGATGCGATGGACGCAATGGCGGCGCGCGCGATTCATTCGTGCGGACGAACGACGCCAAGGCGGACGGCGAAGTCGTGTGGTCCTGACACCCCGACGCTGGTGTCAAGCGAGCAGAGCGGTCTGTTCGCGACAGGGGCAAGAAAGCCCGGTTCCCTGGGGAGAGCGCGAAGGAAACCGTTAAAACCATCGCGCAGGGAATGCCGGATGTTTTGGCTGAACCTGTGGTAACTGCCGCCTGCTTTTTTTGCTGCAGGCGGGCCATGGGTTGCGGCCAGCACCCGGCATTCCCTGCGCCCTTCACTTTTCGGAGGGTGGCTCTTGCAAAGCTCGGGCGTGAAAATGCGCCGCGAGAAAGAGGATGCATGTCTCAGCCGTCATTGCGAGGCGCATTGCGCCGACTTGTCCGCCGTAGCCCAGCGGGCGAAGGCGGAAGCAATCCAGGCTTTCGCCGCGGTGAGACTCTGGATTGCGTCGCTTCGCTCGCAATGACGTCGTGCTGTTTGACCGCTTGAATCAGAAAATCAGACAGTGCGCCTGTTGCCGCTCTCGGCGGCGCGCGGTGTCACGATGTGCCGTCACAGCGCCGGAAAGCCAAATCTTCTCCTGTTCCAGGCAGTCGCGACATGAATCTCCCAGGTGCACGCGCGAGAACGCAACAACTGTCCATTGCACGTTCCGGCCGCGTGCCGCACATTTCGCGACCGCAACAATCTGGCGAGAGTTTTGTGGCGCAGGACGAGCTATCCGATCCCTTCGGCGAATCGCAACTGGTGGCGACGCTGACGCCTTCGAACTCCGCACTGGGACTGAAAGGCGCCGCGCTGCTGATCGCGCTTGCGATCCTGCTGCTCGTGGTGCGCGGCCTGATCGGTTAGACCTAGACCCGCGCGCGGCGGGTTCCGTTCGCGGCGGCGGGTGCTGCGATCAGCCGCTCGAACGCGGTTGCAGCGGGCACCTCGACACGCCCCGGCGCCTTCAGCTTCCACAGCGTGCGCACAATCGAAAGGTTGCGCATCTCGACCGTCTTCAGCCGGCCGAGCGCGACCTGGTCCTTGGCCGCCGCAGCCGACACGATGGCAACGCCAAGGCCGGCCGCGACCATCTGCTTGATCGCCTCCGTGCCGCCGATCTCGAGCGTGCGGGCGGGATCGATCTTCAGCCGCGCCAGCGCCTTCGCAACGACCTCGCGCGATCCCGAGCCCGGCTCGCGCATGATGAAAATCTCGCCGGCGATGCGGCCGGGCTCGATCGCCGTGCGATCCTGCGCAAAGGGATGTTGCGGCCCGGCGATCAGCACCATCTCATCGGTCCGCCACGGCTCGGCCAAAAGTCCTTCGTCCTCGACCGGGCCTTCGACCAGCCCGACCTCGATCTCATGGGCGAGCATCATCTGTGCGATGTCGCGGGTGTTGGCGCTGGCGAGCTGCAGGTCGATACCGGGATAGCGGGCGTGGAACGCGCCGAGATAGTCGGGGAGAAAATACGTCGCGATCGTCGTCGACGCCCCGATCCGGAGCGAGCCGCTGTCGAGATTGCGCAGCGCCCGCAGCTCGTCTTCCGCATCGCGCTCGGCCGCGAACAACGTGTCCGCGTGCCGCAGCAGCGCGAGCCCCTCGCGGGTCGGCGTCACGCCCCGGGGGGTGCGGTCGAGCAGCCGGCAGCCGAGCTGCAGCTCGAAATCCCGCACCCCCTTCGAGATCGACGGCTGGCTGAGCAGCAACATATCGGCCGCCTTGGAGAAGCTGCCGGCCTTCGCGACGGTCGCGAACAGCCGCAGGAGATGCAGGTTCAGGGGCATAACTTTTTTCTATTGGGCTGCGGGAAAAAGATATTAGCCGTGAGGGTTCCAAAAGAGCAAAGATATTCTCCTTCACCCAGGGAGAGATCGCTTGTCCGGCCAGTCCAGCTCCGTTCGCCCGCTGCCGTCGCGCCTGATCGAGGGCGTTTTGGCGCGCGGCGCCGGTGTTCTGCTGTGTGCAGGCATCACCGCGCTCGCGCTGACCGCCCAGACGCTCGAACTGCGAAGCTTTGGGCACCCTTATGTCGAGGCGCTGGTGCTCGCGATCCTGTTCGGCGCCGTGCTGCGCGTGGTGTGGACGCCGGTGCGGCGTTTTCAGGCCGGCATCGCCTTCAGCGCAAAACAGCTGCTCGAGGTCGCGGTGATGCTGCTCGGCGCTTCGCTCGATCTGTCGCTGGTGACGCGATCCGGCGTCGCGCTGCTCGCCGTCATCGTCGCGGTCGTGGTGGCCTCGCTGGGCGTCAGTTTTGCCGCAAGCCGCCTGCTGGGGCTGTCGAACCGGCTTGCGATCCTGGTCGCCTGCGGCAACTCGATCTGCGGCAATTCGGCGATCGCGGCCGTCGCGCCGGTGATCGGGGCCGCCAGCGCCGACGTTGGTGCTGCGATCTCCTTCACCGCAATTCTTGGCGTGCTCACGGTGATCGGGCTGCCGCTCCTGGTGACGCTCGCCGGCCTGTCGTCCACGCAATACGGAATTTTGGCGGGGCTCACGGTCTATGCGGTGCCGCAGGTGCTCGCGGCGACGCTGCCGGTCGGATTGATCGCCACGCAGATGGGTACCTTTGTGAAGCTGGCCCGCGTGCTGCTGCTCGGCCCGGTCGTGGTCGCCTTGTCGCTGCTGTTCCGCAAACAGGCGACGGAGGCGGGCGCGCCCGAGGGCCGCTCTGCGCTCTCCTCGCTCATCTGGGTGCCGTGGTTCGTGCCGGCGTTCCTGGTGCTGGCGGGATTGCGGTCGGCGGGACTGATCCCGCAAGGTGCGACCCAGCCGATCGCGGCCGCGGCCGCGATCCTCACCATCGTGTCGATGGCCGCGCTCGGGCTCAATGTCGACCTGCGGCTGCTGGCGCGGATCGGCGCGCGCGTCACCGTTGCCGTCACGCTCTCGCTGGCGTTCCTGATCGCGATCAGCCTCGTGGTCGTCCGCCTGTTCTGAGCAGGACGGCGCGCCGGCTACGGCGCAACCGCCAGCGTCATCTCGTTGGGCTGGAAGCGGCGGAAATAACGGAAATGTCCCGCTCCTTCTTGCCGGGGAGCGCGCTACTTCGCCGCGATCACCATGATCTCGACATTGTAGACCGGCGCCGCCAGCCTGGCCTCGACGGTGGCGCGGGCCGGGGTGTTGCCGGGCGAGACCCAGCCGTCCCACACCGCATTCATCTCGGCAAAGGTCGCCATGTCGGTGATGTAGATGGTCGCGGACAGAAGTTTTGACTTGTCGGTCCCGGCGGTGGCCAGGTGGCCGTCGATGATGGACAGGATGTCCTGGGTCTGTTTGGTGACGCTTTCGCCCTTCGCGTTGCTCGCGACAACGCCCGCCAGATAGACGGTATTGCCGTGCACGACGACCTGACTCATGCGGGGCCCGGTTTCAAAACGCTGGATGCTCATGGGGTTCTCCGTTGAATGGCGGCCGTTACCTAGCTGCCTCAGCCGCTCTGCACAACTGCGTGCTCAGGGAAACCGCTTGAAGAAAGCCCAGATCGCCTCGGCGCCGTCGATATCGTGGTTCTGCGGCCCGAGCATGTAGGTGACCATGCGGGGAAAGCGGGCGTCCGGGATGCGACCGGGCATGCGGTGGCCGCCGCCATTGATGCGGTAGAGCACGACGTCATGCCCCGCCGGGCATTTTGACGTGATCCGGGTCACCGTGCTCTCGTCGGTCGGATCGCGGTCGTCCAGGTCGGCCGCCTCGGCATCCGCCGGCGCGCAACCATTGGTCTGCCGCCAGAAGGCGAGGGTCTGCTCGGTCGACCAGAACCCGCCGGCCGCAAAGCGGCTGCTCCCCTGGCCGCCCTCATAGGGGACGATCGGATCGGCGGTACCATTCATCATCAGCATCGGGACCGCCCGGGAGGGATGGCAGGCCTGCGCCGCCTCGTCGCCGAAATTGAAAATGACGCTCGCGGCGGCGGCAAACAGGTCGGCCCGCGCGCAGACCATGGTCATCGCCATGGCGCCGCCATTGGAAACGCCGGTCACGTAGATCCGCCGCGGATCGGCACTGCCGTCGCGGACGAATTTGTCGACCAGTTGCGTGATGAAGGCGACGTCGTCGGTACCCTTGGGCGGGGTCGACAGCACGCGCCTCGTGGCGGGACGCAGATCGGCCCAGGCGCGGCCCAGCCCATCCGGAAACACCACGCCGAAATGCTCGTCCCGGGCGACATCGGGCCACGCGGTGCGCGTCATCATGTCAGTGCCGCTCTGCGCCGCGCCATGCAGGACGATGACCAGCGGCGCCGGCCGGACTGCCGGAAGCGCGACGGTAAAGCTGCGCGTCACGCCAGCGATGCTGATCGTCTCAGCGCGGCCCGGGCCGGCGCAAGCGATCACCGCCAGCACGGCGATCATCTGCAATCGACTGCGTCGGTCCGTCATCGTCAGTCCCTCGTCCCGCGGTTGCGTGCTGGACCATGTCTGCCGCGCATGGGTTCCGCGGCGTCTGAGGTTTCGCGCGCGATCACGAGTCATTTCAGTTTCGCCCGATGTCGTGATTCGTATCGGACGGCGCTTTGGTGCGGACCTGTTTCAGTTTGGGATCGCGAACCGAGATTGGTGCAGCGCCCCTGCAACACTCGATTTGAATTTGGCCTCCGCGGCCCGCCATGCCTAGACAAAAATGCGATCTCGCAACACGCTGGCACCGCGATCCGGTTTTGAAATTCGCAGTCGTCGAAGGCGGGGGCGTTGCGAATGCGGACCACCGGGATCGGGTCGAGACGGTTGAACTGAGGTTGAACATGAAATTGGTGACGGGGTTGCTCGCGGCCGTTCTGTTGCTGGCGGGGGTGGGGGCAAGTCAGGCGGTGGTGCGGATCTCCGACGATCGCGGGGGCCGGATTGGCACCTATGTCGACAAGTACCAGGACCTGCGAAGCTCCGGGGAAACCGTGATCATCGATGGGTTGTGCGCCTCGGCGTGTACCATCGTTCTCGGCGCCATCCCCCATGACCGGATCTGCGTCACCGCCCACGCCAATCTGGGCTTTCATGCCGCCTGGGATTTCGGCGCCGATGGCCGGGCCATCACCAATCCGGAAGCCACCCAGATGTTGTATTCGATGTATCCGGCGGCGGTAAAGCGCTGGATCTCCCAGCGCGGGGGCCTGACGCCGCACATGATTTTCCTGCGCGGCAGGCAGTTGCAGAGCATGTACAAGCCCTGCTTCCTCGACGCCCAGGCGTCCGCCAGCAAGTTGTCGGCTCCGGTCGTGCACACGACCGGTTCCGGCCCGGTGCCCGCCGCCAACGCGTCCTCCCGCTGACCACACTAGAGGCCCTGACGGGGGCGAAGGCGCACTCCGCAGGACGTGATTGTCCCGGGCATGATCCTGCTTGCTCCGGCACGTCGCCGATCCTATGTCTTGAGTGGGATCGGCGCGCTTTTTCGGTCATCACGGCCACTTTTTTGGCCGGAACGCGCGCCATGAAAGGTTCGCGATGGCACAACCGCTCTTCAGCTCGCATCCGCTCGGCGTCGGCGCTCCGTCAGGACGCGGGACGGTGCGTGCGCTTGCTGTCGCCTGCGGTCTGATCGGGACGGCGGTCGTTCTGGGAACACTTGCCCTATGGGCCCATTACGGGACCGCGGTGTTCTTCGAGACGATCTCGTCCGGCATCGCGGCCTGCCTTTGAGACCTTGGGAGTTTTGGGAATGATCAAGACCGCCGCCCGCCCGCTGGTCATTGTCGCGGCCTTCGGGGCTAGCCTCCTGGTCGGGGTGATCGTGATGCTTTCGGTGTTTGGCGGGGTGCGCAGCGTGGCGACGCCGGCGGCGATCGGCGGGCCGTTCCAGCTCACCGACCAGAGCGGCCAGACCGTCACCGAGAAGGCGCTGGAAGGCCGTCCGACGCTGATCTTTTTCGGCTTTACCCATTGCCCGGATGTCTGCCCGACCTCGCTGTTCGAGATGTCCGAGGTGCTGCATGCGATGGGCAGCGACGCCGACCGCGTCAACGCCTATTTCATCTCGGTCGATCCGGAGCGCGACAGCGAAGCCGCCATGAAGGACTATCTGTCGAGTTTTGACCCGCACCTGAAGGGGCTGACCGGCGACCCGGAAGCGGTGACCAAGGTTTTGAGCGAATATCGGGTCTACGCCAAGAAGGTTCCGCTGAAGGACGGCGATTACACGATGGACCATACCGCGCTGATCTATCTGATGGACAAGGACGGCAAGTTCGTCGCGCCGTTCAACCTGAAGCGGACACCCGAGGAGGCCGCCGCCGACCTCAAGAAATACCTTTGAGGACCCATTCGGCCCGGCCCCGCCGGGCCAAACACGGCGCTCGCCTTGTCGCTCCGATGGTCTATAAGACCGTCCAATTCCGCTTCAGGGATTTTCAGGCCAGATGCCCGCGCGGTCCGTTCCTTCTCCTGTCCGTCCCCTGCCGTCTCGCCGGTTCCGCGACGGATGGGTGGCCGCCTGCGCTCTCCTGCTGCTGGCGATGTTCGGCGGCGAGGCCAGTGCGCAAACCCTGCCCAAGCCCAAGGTGGAGGCAGCGCCCCAGGCGGTGCCCGGTTTCTGGGACCCGCGGCGCCGCCCCGAGCGCCCCGACCTGTCGCGCATCAACGTGATTCGGTTCCTGACCGAGACCGACTATCCGCCGTTCAATTTTACCGGCGCCGATGGCAACCCGGCCGGGTTCAATGTCGATCTGGCGCGCGCGATCTGTGACGAGATCAAGATCACCTGCACGGTGCAGATGCGCCGCTTCGAGACGCTGCTCGACGCGCTCGCAAGCAATCGCGGCGACGCCATCATCGCCTCGATTGCGGTGACGCCGCAGATGCGCGCCAAGGTCGATTTTTCCGACCCCTATTACCGGGCGCCCGCGCGTTTCGTGTCGCGCCGCGATGGCGTGCTGCCGGAAATCCGGCCCGAATTTCTCGAAGGCAAGAAGGTCGGCGCCGTCGCGGGCTCCGCCCATGAGGCGTACCTCAAGACGATGTTTACCGACGCCGAACTGCACGCCTATCCGAATGACGAGGCGTTGCGCATGGCGCTCCGCCGCGGCGAGGTCGACTTCATCTTCGGCGACGGCATTTCGCTCGCGTTCTGGATCAACGGCACCGATTCCGGCGATTGCTGCGCGTTCTCCGGCGGGCCGTTCGTCGAAAGCCGCTATTTCGGCGAAGGGGTCGGAATCGCGGTCCGCAAAGGCAATGATGTTCTGCGCCAGGCGCTGAACTGGGCGCTGTTCCGGGTCTGGGAAAAGGGCCGCTACACCGACCTCTGGCTGCGCTATTTTTCTGTCAGCCCGTTCTAAAGGCTCGACCGTCATTTTCAGGCGATGCGACGCATCGAACCATGGTGCGCCATCGCGCATCAGCACCAGCCGCGGTTGCGTTGTGTTCTGTTTTGCCGGGCTGCATTTCAAGTGCCTGCCGCGCAACCCAAAATTGACAATGCCGGTCGTCCCGCGCATCATCGATGGGTGGGGGTGGCATGCATGGCGAGGCAACGCAAGCGAGGATCTTCTTCAGCAAGCGGATCCTCCGCACTTCCCCAGAGCGACCCGGGCAAGACGCCCTTTACGCCGGAGACGCTCGATCGCACGATCATCGCACTGCCGCTGCTTGAAAAGATGCGGGCGGCGAAGCCTGAAGACCAGTTCAACATCATTATCGACGTCAACCTCGAGTACTCCGGCGGCAGGGCGGTGGCGCGCGACACCCTGTGGATCTGGATCGATGCGCTGCCGGGCGTACAGCGCTCTCACCCGGACGCAGCCGCCGGAACGCCGGCCCCCGCTCTGGCGTCCCAGAACGCGCAGGGGATCGATGCAAGCAAGAGCCGGTACAGCCAGCAATATCTGTTCGGGCGGCTGAGTACGGAAAACATCTGTGCCCTGGTCCGGCGCAATGACGAGGCCCGGAAGCAAAACGCAACGCCACAAGGCAAGCTCGGTCCCTCGGCGCTTTACCGGATATGGCAGGACGATGAGGTCAGGCGCTTCACCAACCTGTCGATCAGCACCGTAAAGGCGGATGCTGCCCGCAACGCCTTCGGCACCTCCGGGAAGGACATCCTGTGGGCGGTTGTCGACACGGGAATCGACAAGACCCATCCGCATTTTCAATTGCACGGCAATCTCGACTTGAGCGACCCGCTTGCTCACCGCGACTTCACACGGGGCGGAGCAGGCGATGCGGACCTGGCCGCGAGCGCGTGCATCGACCGGAAGGGACACGGAACCCACGTCGCAGGCATCATCGCGGGCGAGTGTCGCACGGACGATGCGAAGCATAAGTACAACATCGTCGCGACGGTCCGTCGTCGCATCGAGACCGGCGATGTCGTAACAGACCGCGTCGACGATATCGCCGTGATGTCTGGAATGGCTCCGAAGTGCAAGCTGTTGAGCCTGAAAGTCCTTGATGACGACGGCAAGGGCCTCGCAAGCAATTTGATCGCCGCGATCGAATACATTCAGGAGCTCAACGGCAACGGCCGCCGCATTCGCGTCCACGGCGTCAACATGAGCGTCGGCTACGATTTTGAACCAAAATGGTTTGCCTGCGGGCAAAGCCCGCTTTGTGTCGAGGTTGACCGGCTGGTCCGTTCGGGCGTGGTCGTCGTGGTAGCCGCTGGCAACACGGGCTATGGCTATAACCAGTCGCTCAGTGGTCCCGCCCCGGCCGGACAGGACGTTACGATCAACGATCCCGGCAATGCAGAGCTTGCGGTCACGGTGGGCGCGACGCATCGCGAGATGCCTCATGTCTACGGGGTGTCGTATTTCTCCTCAAAAGGACCGACGGGGGACGGGCGCTCGAAACCCGACCTGGTGGCTCCCGGCGAGAAGATCATCTCCTGCCAGAGCGGTAATCTGCAGCCGGCGCCTGCGGATGCTCCTGCCGCGGGCAACAACGCGCCGCAGGAGGTCACGACCGCCTACTACCGGGAAGACAGCGGCACCAGCATGGCCGCCCCGCACGTCTCCGGCGTCATTGCGGCGTTCCTCTCGGTGCGCCGGGAATTCATCGGCAATCCCGAAGCGGTCAAGGAGATCTTCATGTCGACCGCCACGGATCTGAAGCGGGCAGTGCATTTTCAGGGAAAAGGGCTGGTCGACCTGATGCGGGCGATTCAATCGGTGTAGTGCGACGGATCCGATATTCGAAAGCGATTCCGCGGCAAGGTCACCCGAGCGTCAGAACCGAGACAGTCGTTGGTGGAGTTTGGCGATGGACACGATTGCAGGGTTTCCCCTCCTTGGACTTGAGATCACCAAGGACGGCCAGGTCTTCAAGCCAGAGCAGGCTGTTGCAATCCGGCAGGCCGTGCGCGACGTCGGCGCCGCTAGGCTGACTGATCTGATCGTGATCAGTCACGGCTGGAACAACGACATGGCGGAGGCGCGACAGCTCTACCAGGAGCTTCTCGGCAACATCGCCAGTCTGATGCCCAATCACGGCTCGTTGGCGCAGCGCAAGTTCGCCGTCGTGGGTGTCTTCTGGCCGTCGAAGGAATTCGCCGACAGCGAACTGATCCCCGCAGGCGGCGCGGCCAGTCTCGGCGAGGACGGCGCCGATCTGAGTTCGTCTGCCCTGAAGCAAAAAATCGAATCCCTGAAGGGCACCTTCGACTTTCCCGACGAACAACCGCTCGATCGTGCCAAAGCCCTTGTCGATGGCATTGAAGACAGCGTCGCCAAACAGGAAGAGTTTGTGAAAATCATCCGCTCGCTGGTGCCGGGCAAGCCGGCCGACATCACCGACGATGCGTCCGATCGGTTCTTCAAGGACGCGCCCCGCGAGATCCTCGCAGTCCTGGCGGGCCCCTCGATCGCGCTCCCCGCCGACAATGCCGGCGGCGTCAGCCTTGACATGGACGACGTGGGTGGTGCCGCTTCGCTGGGAGATTTCTTCAGCGGCGTGAAAGCCGCGGCGTGGCGGCTGCTCAACTACGCCACCTACTATCAAATGAAGGAACGTGCCGGCGTCGTCGGCAAGGCGCTGAATGGCGTACTGGCGCCGGTGCGGAGCCTGCGGCCGGACCTTGCCATCCATCTCATCGGCCACAGTTTTGGCGCGCGTGTCGTTGCTGCGGCCGCAGACGGCGCATCCGCGTTGCGTCCTTCGAGCCTGTCGCTGCTGCAGGGCGCGTTTTCGCATAACGGCTTCACCGAAAAATTCGATGGCAGCAACGACGGGTTCTTCCGCAAGGTCGTCGCCCAGTCGAAGATCGCCGGGCCGATTATCGCCACCCACACCGTCAACGACAAGGCGGTCGGCATCGCCTATCCGCTGGCATCGCGGCTGGCGTCGGACAACGCGAAAGCGCTGGGCGATGAAAACGACCAGTATGGCGGTATCGGTCGAAACGGTGCGGTCAGGATGAAGTCGGCCGAATGCGTGCAAGGCACGCTTCTCCCGGCGACCGGTGCCTATCAGTTCCTGGCAGGCAAGGTGTACAATCTCAAGGCCGATGCCTTCATCACGGGCCATGGCGATGTGAAGGGGCCACAGGTTGCCAACGCGATCATCTTTGCGTTCGGGGCATAGAGCCGACGCAGGACGGGGTGGCCGTCAGTGCATTGAGCAAGGTTGACTGGGGCGTCCATCCGCGGGGACGCCAGGCTGGCCGGCAAATGCCGCCTTGACCGCTCGGCAGGGCTCCCATTGCTCGCCGGATGGTCTATAAGGCCGTCCGGTGTGGGACCGCGCTCACGCCTTTGCCTGCCCCAAAATTCTCCGCTAATTTCGCGGCCCCTTTGAGAAGCCGACAGTCAGAAGCAATGTCCACAATCGATCTTGCCGCACCGACCATGAACCCGAACGACCTGCGCGCTCTTGCCGAACAATCCAATGCCTGGCCGTTCGAGCAGGCGAAGGCGATCGTTGCGCGGCTGAAAAAGCAGCCGAAGGACGAGGTGCTGTTCGAGACCGGCTACGGCCCGTCGGGGCTGCCGCATATCGGCACGTTTGGCGAGGTGGCGCGCACCACCATGGTGCGCCACGCCTTTCGCGTGCTGACCGAGGACAAGGTCAAGACGCGGCTGCTCGCCTTCTCCGACGACATGGACGGCCTGCGCAAGGTCCCGGACAATGTCCCCAACAAGGAACTTCTGGAAGCCAATCTCGGCAAGCCCCTGACCAGCGTGCCCGATCCCTTCGGCACGCATGCCAGCTTTGGCGCGCATAACAACGCGCGGCTGCGCGCCTTCCTCGACCAGTTCGGCTTCGACTACGAGTTCGCGAGCTCGACCGACTATTACAAGTCCGGCCGATTCGATGCGGCGCTGCTGCGCATGCTCGAGCGACTCGACAAGGTGATGGCGATCATGCTGCCCTCCCTGCGCGAAGAGCGCGCCGCGAGCTATTCGCCGTTCTTGCCGGTCTGTCCGCGCACTGGTGTGGTGCTCTATGTGCCGATCGTAGAGCACGATGCGAAGGCCGGTACCATCTCCTATGACGATCCGGAGACCAAAGAGCGCGTGACGCTGCCGGTCACCGGCGGGCACTGCAAGCTGCAATGGAAGCCGGACTGGGCGATGCGCTGGTATGCGCTCTCCGTCGACTACGAGATGGCCGGCAAGGACCTGATCGATTCGGTGAAGCTGTCGGGAAAGATCTGCGCGGCGCTCGGCGGCACGCCGCCCGAAGGTTTCAACTACGAGCTCTTCCTCGACGAGAAGGGCCAGAAGATTTCCAAGTCGAAGGGCAATGGGCTGACCATCGACGAATGGCTGCGCTACGCCTCGCCGGAATCGCTGTCGCTGTTCATGTATCGCGAGCCGAAGGCGGCCAAGCGGCTGTACTTCGACGTGATCCCGCGCATGGTCGACGACTACCAGCAGTTTCTGGAAGGTTTTCCGCGCCAGGACGGCAGGCAGCAGCTCGGCAATCCGGTCTGGCATATCCACAGCGCTCATCCACCCGTCGCCGACATGCCGGTGACGTTCCAGCTGCTGCTGACGCTGGTGTCGTCCTCGAATGCCGAGAATGCAGAGACGCTGTGGGGCTTCATCGGCCGCTATCGTCCGGGCGTGACGCCCAAGACCCATCCGAAGCTTGATGCGATGGTCGGCTATGCCATCAACTATTATCGCGACTTCGTGGCGCCGACCAAGGAGTTCCGCGAGCCGACCGACGGCGAGCGCGCTGCGCTGCAGGATCTGCGCGATGCGCTGTCGAACCTGCCGCAAGACGCCTCGGCCGAGGACATCCAGAACGCCGTCTACGAGATCGGCCGCCGCGAGCCGTTCCTCGATCCGGTGAAGAAGGGCAAGGACGGCCGGCCGGGCGTGTCGCTGGACTGGTTCAACATGCTCTACAAGGTGCTGCTCGGCCAGGACAAGGGCCCGCGCTTCGGCTCCTTCGTCGCGGTCTATGGCATCAACAACGCGATCGCCATGATCGACGGTGCGCTGGCACGCTCGGCTTAGCTAACTAAGCTAGCCGGGCCTGTTAGACGCTCGCATTCCGCGTCTCTGACGGAGCCGCGGTCAGGTCATCGTCAGACGGGCCTTCAGGCGCGGTGTCATCCAATTCAGAAACGCGCGGTGCTTGATCGGGATGGGCTTGCGCGGCGCGTAGACGATATGGACCGGCAGCGGCTCGGGTTCGAACGCCTCCAGCACGATCGCCAGTTTGCCGGCGCGCTTCGCGGCATCCATCTTGTACGACATCACCCGCGCCAGACCGGCGCCGTCGATCGCCGCCAGGACCGCGGCTTCGGACGTGTTGACGCATAGCCTCGAAGTGATGGGCGCGACCCTGGTCCGGCTGCCGCGTGTGAATCTCCATGCTGAAGGCGTCGCATGCTCATCGATGGTGATGCAATGATGCTTGGATAGATCGTCGAGCTGCTTCGGGTGCCCCTGCTGCTCGAGATAGGACGGACTCGCGCAGATGACGATGCGGATCGAACCGATCCGGGTCGCGATCATGCTGCTGTCCGGCAGCGCCCCGACGCGGATCGCGATATCGATTTCCTCCTCCGTCATGTTGATGACCCGATCGTTCAACATCAGCCGCAGGGAAATATCCGGATAGGCTTCGAGAAACTCGATGGCCAAAGGCAAGAGATGCGTGTGTCCGAGGCCCCAGGGCGCGGTCACCGCCATCGTGCCCTTCGGGAGCCGATACTCGCCCGACACCTCGCGCTCGGCGTCGTCGACCTGCTCGATGATGCGCCTGCACGCGTCGATGTAGGCTCGGCCGGCGTCGGTCAGCGTCATGCGCCGGGAGGTGCGCTGGAACAGTTGCGCCTTCAGTCGAGCTTCGAGTTCGGCGACCTTCCGGCTGACGGTGGCCACCGGCGACTTCAGGCGCCGCGAGGCCGCCGATATGCTGCCGGTCTCGGTCACGGCGACGATCACCGACATAGCCTCCAGGCGGTCCATGGCTGTCCGTCTTTCCGAACTTTGAGAAGTTCCTTCTCGATCTTATGGACTGCCCCGCCGCGCCGCAACGCGATAGACCTTGCGACGCAGCAAAAGCGAGCAGGCCGGAAACCGCATCCAGGGAGGCCCGAGGTGAGCACCGTCACAACCAGGGATGGCGTCGAAATCTTCTACAAGGACTGGGGGAGCGGACAGCCGATCGTGTTCAGCCACGGATGGCCGCTGTCGGCGGACGACTGGGACGCGCAGCTCCTGTTCTTCCTGGGCAAGGGCTATCGCGTGATCGCCCATGACCGCAGGGGTCATGGCCGCTCCTCGCAGACCGCGGACGGCCACGACATGGATCACTATGCCGACGACCTCGCGGCAGTGACGTCGCATCTCGATCTTCAGAACGCAATTCATGTCGGCCATTCGACCGGCGGCGGCGAAGTCGTGCACTACCTCGCACGGCACGGCGAGAGCCGCGTGGCGAAGGCGGCGATCATCAGCGCGGTCCCTCCGCTGATGGTGAGGACCGCAGCCAACCCGGGTGGTCTGCCCAAGGAGACCTTCGACGACTTTCAGGCGCAGCTCGCCGCCAACCGCTCGGAATTCTATCGCGCCGTGGCCGCGGGTCCCTTCTACAACTACAACCGGCCAGGCGCGAAGCCTTCCGAAGCCATCATCCAGAACTGGTGGCGACAGGGGATGATGGGCGGCGCCAAGGCGCACTACGACGGCATCGTCGCCTTCTCGCAGACCGACTTCACCGCTGATCTGCGGAAGATCACCCTGCCCGTGCTGGTGATGCACAGCGAGGACGACCAGATCGTGCCCTATGCCGACGCCGGGCCGCTGTCGGCCAAGCTGCTCAAGCACGGCAAGCTCAAGACCTACAAGGGCTTCCCCCATGGCATGCCGACCACCGAGGCCGACACCATCAACGCAGACCTTCTGGCCTTCATCGAGAGCTGACGAGCGGCCAGCACGAAGGAAGCCCGACCATGAGGACGCTCGGCAATCCACTTCTTTCACGGCGAGGCTTCTGCCTTTGCTGCGCGGGCGGGGCGGCCGCGGCGGCTGCTGGAGGAGCACTCACCCCGCGCCAGGCGTTCGCCGAGGCACGCGGGATCGTCAGCCTGATCAAGGACAGCGCGGCGACGGCGCCCATCGTCGCGCATAAGCTGCGTGGCAACATCAGCGCACTGGAAGGCTCCGGCGGCACCATCGCGGTGCTGACCGGATCGGACGGCAAGGTGCTGATCGATGCCGGCATCGGCGTGTCGCAGACGCAGCTCGGCAAGGCTCTCGCGGACCTCGGCGCGGATCCGATCACCCACCTGGTCAACACCCACTGGCACTTCGATCATACCGACGGCAACGCCTGGCTCAATGCGGCGGGAGCCAAGATCATCGCGCAGGAAAACACACGCAAATATCTGTCCCAGGTCCAGCGGGTGGAGGATTGGGACTACAATTTCCTCGCCCTGCCGCCGGGCGGCATGCCCAGCGAAACGTTCGCCGGCGAGCACAGCCTCAAGCTGAACGGATCGACGATCCAGCTCAGGCACTACGGTTCGGCGCATACCGACAGCGATATCTCGGTGACTTTCGCCGAGGCGAACGTCGTCCACGTGGCCGACACGTTCTGGAACGGCATCTACCCGTTCATCGACTACTCAACCGGCGGCAGCATCGACGGGATGATCGCGGCATCAGAGGCCAATCTCGCGGCGACGAACGACGAGACGATCGTCATCGCAGGCCATGGCAAGGCCCTCGGCACTAGGGCCGAACTGCGCGAATTCCGGGACATGCTTGTCGCCATCCGCGACAACGTCGCCGCCCTGAAGAAGCAGGGACGTTCGCGCGAGGAGACGGTCGCGGCCAAGCCGACGAGCGCCTTTGACGCGAAATTCGGCAATTTCGTCATCGACCCCGGCTTCTTCACCAGGCTCGTCTACCGAGGGGTCTGATCGCCGCGGGTCACCAGTCTTTCGAGCCCGGAGAGCGACATGAATGACCTTCATTCAACCGACATTCGCGCTGCACTGGATCGCCGGCAGCTTTCATTCGCGCTGCCGTTGTTGGCGGCCGGAGCCGCCTATCCGCAGACGGCACGCGCGGCAACCGCCTCGCCTGGGGACCAGCCTCCGATCGTAACGCACCATCGGACCAAGACGATCGGCGGCATCAACATGTTCTATCGTGAAGCGGGGCCCGCGAACGCGCCAATCGTGCTGCTGCTGCACGGCTTCCCGACCTCGTCTCACATGTTCCGGAACCTGATCCCGGAGCTCGCCGACCGCTACCACCTCATCGACACCGGCCATTTCGCGCTTGAAGACAAATCCGATGAGATGGTGCCCCTGATCCGCGACTTCCTTTACCGCAAGGTCGCATCATGAGGCAGCGCGCTTCAAAAGCGCGACTTGTTTTGGCGTCAATCGTGATGGCCGGTTATGCCGTGGCGCTCACGACGCTGACACGCGGCGAAGAGGCCGACGACGGCTCTCCGATCTTCGGCGTCAAGATACCGGCCGGGTACCGCGGTTGGGAGTTGATCGCCCCCTCGCATGAAGCGGGCGGCTTCAACGAGCTTCGGGGCATCCTCGGAAACGCCGTCGCGATCGAGGCCTACCGCGAAGGGACCGTTCCGTTTCCGGACGGGGCAATTCTCGCGAAGTTGGCCTGGAAGCAAGAGCCGTCGACGGAGTTCGACGGCGCCTTCGTGCCCGGTCGCGCCACCACTGTCCAGATCATGGTCAAAGACTCGCGTAAATACGCATCGACCGGCGGATGGGGCTTCGGCCGCTTCGTCGACGGGAAGCCTGTCGATCGCGCCCAGCACGAGACATGTTTCGGCTGCCATCAGGCCAACGTGAAGAATCACGATTTCGTCTTTACCCGACTCGCTCCGTGACATCGCGGACGGGCGTAACTCCAATTTCCGGTTTCTCGATTTGAATCAGGAAGGAAATCGCCGACGTTCAGTTTGGCGTCACGAAATTCCTCCCGACAATCAAATTACACCTTTGAGCCACTCGTAGCTGCCTATTCCAAGGTTTGCGGGCGTACTCTGCCTCCGACTGCGGGCGAGACTGCTTTTCCAGACCTGAAGATGTCAAGACGAATCAAGGATACGAAAATTGGCTCTGCGGGCAAACCATGGGTCCGCTTCCGGCGCGGCCGGCTTGGGCCGCGCGCGCCGCGAGCCCGAGCCGCGAAAATGCGTATGGGAGCCCTGCGGCGATTTCAGCCGCGACGGCACGCAAACGACGCTATGCTTGCTGCCAACGACAAGCTTCAGGGAGAATGCTCATGCAGTTCAGGGTTTCGCCGAAGACGGTTGCGGAATGCAGTGCCGAGGAATGGCAGGCACGGGTCGATCTCGCGGCCGCGCATCGGCTCGCTGTCATGCACGGCTTCCACGAGGGCATCTTCAACCACCTCACTCTCGTGGTGCCCGGCCGCAGCGACCGCTACTACCAGATCCCGTTCGGCATGCATTGGTCTGAGGTCACCGCCTCCTCCTTCATGGAGGTCGGGATCGACGATGGCGAGGTCAAGAGCGGCGCCGGCGATGTCGAGCGCTCCTGCTACTGCATCCATGCGCCGATCCACAAGGCGGCGCCGCAGGCCAAGGCGGTGTTCCACACCCACATGCCCTATGCGAGCGCGCTGACGCGCCTGGAGGATCCGCGGATCAAGGAGATCGGGCAGACCGAGGTCGGGCTATCAGGCGCGATTGCCTATGACGACGAATATACCGGGCCCGCGCTCGATCCGGCGGAAGGGGCGCGGCTGGCGCGGGTCATTGGCGACAAGACCGTCCTGTTCATGGCCAATCACGGCATCACCACGGTCGGCCGCTCCGTCGCCGCGGCCTATGACAGGCTCTACTATGTCGAGCGCGCAGCGCAGGTCCAGATCTATGCGATGTGGACCGGGCAGCCGCTGAAGAAGCTGCCGCAACCTGTCGTCGAGAAGACCCGGCGCGATTTCAGCGGCGGAAGCTCCTACAATCCGCCGCCGGCGCAGCGCCATTTCGACGCCCTGAAACGCATTCTCGACCGCCAGGAGCCGGATTACGCGACCTAGGCTGCGGGAATTGCCGAACCTGCTGCACCAAGCCCGACCGGGTGGCTCCATGCGACCCGGAAGCCGCGGAATGCACGAAGGTCATGGCAGGCCCGGCCCTTGAGTTCACTTGGCGGTGCCGATACGGTCTGGTACCAGCCAAAATCCCAAGTGAACTCAGGACGCAGACAGGATTCGACCGCGTGCCCAGGATCTACAAAATCTGCTCCGCTTCGGCCTGGCGCGAGGCCGAGCGGTCCGGCGTGTACCGGGGCAGTGCCGACGACCTGCGCGACGGCTTCATTCATTTCTCCACCGCTTCCCAGGTGGCCGAAACCGCGCGAAAGCACTTTTATGGCCAGACCGCGCTGTTCCTGGTCGAGGTCGACGCCGACGCCCTGGGAGATGCCCTGCGCTGGGAGCGGTCGCGCAACGACGAGCTGTTTCCCCATCTCTATGGCGAGCTCGATCTCGGCGCCGTTACCTTCGTGCGCGACATGCCTGCGCGGTCCGACGGTTCGCACGACATCCCGGAGCTTGCGCCTTGATCCGCGCATTCGACACCTTCTCGCTGCCGCTGCTGCGCTTTCTCGACCCGGAAGATGCGCATCGCCTGGCGATCCAGGGATTGCGGCTGCTGCCGCCGCTGCGCCTGAAGCCGGACGACCCAAAGCTTGCGGTGCGCGCCTTCGGCCTCAACTTTCCGAACCCGATCGGCATGGCGGCCGGTTTCGACAAGAATGCCGAGGTGCCGGACGCGCTGCTGCGGCTCGGTTTCGGCTTCGTCGAGATCGGCTCGGTGACGCCGCGGCCGCAGGACGGCAATCCAAGGCCGCGGCTGTTTCGCCTGGAGCGCGACGAGGCGGTCATCAACCGCATGGGTTTCAACAATGACGGGGCGCAAGCCGTGCTGCGCCGGCTCGCCGCGCGCGCCAATCTCGGCGGCATCGTCGGCGTCAATGTCGGGGCCAACAAGGATTCGCCTGATCGCGTCGCCGACTATGTCAAGCAGATCGAGATGTTCGCGCCGGTCGCGGACTATTTCACCGTCAATGTCTCGTCGCCGAATACGCCGGGCCTGCGCAACCTGCAGCAGGCCAGGATGCTCGACGAACTCCTGGCCCGCGTGATCGACGCACGCGAGCGGGTGCGGACCGAGGCCGGCGATTCTCCCGTCCTGCTTAAGATCGCGCCCGACCTCAGCCTCGCCGAGCTCGATGACGTCGTTCACGTCGCGCGCTCGCGCCGGGTCGACGGCATGATCGTGTCCAACACCACGCTGGCGCGGCCCGCGAGCTTGCGGGAAATGAACCGCGCCAAGGAGCAGGGCGGATTGTCGGGTCGGCCGCTGTTTCGGCTGTCGACGCGGATGGTCGCCGAAACCTTCGTGCGCGCCGAGGCCGCGTTCCCGCTGATCGGGGTCGGCGGCATCGATTCCGGCGGCGGGGCGCTGACAAAAATCCGCGCCGGCGCCAGCCTGATCCAGCTCTATTCGTCGCTGATCTACAAGGGACTCGGCGTGATCGACCAGATCAAGAGCGACCTCGCCGCGACGCTCCTGCGCACCGGCCGCGAATCATTGTCGGAAATCGTCGGCGCCGATGCCGCGACGATCACGGCCGAGCCGTGGCCGGTTTGAACTCGCCAAACGAGGCCTTCACCAGCGCCGGATAGCGCAGCGCCTGCAGGCCGCCGCGTGCGGCGTAGTGCACGAGCTGCGCGGCCCACAGTCCGGCATTGCCGAAGGAGCGCAGTGCAAACCAGGCGGCGAGAAAGGCTGCGAGCGACGCCAGCATCAAATTGCGCATGTCGCGCGCCCAGGTCGCGCCGATGTAGATGCCGTCGAACGCAAACGCGAACACCGACAGCAGGGGCGAGACCACGACGAACAGCAGGTACGCGCGGACGGCGAGGCGGACGTCTTCGCTGGTGGTCATGACGTCGATCAGGCGAGGCCCAAACAGTGCGAGGCTCGCCGCGACCACGAATGCGAACCCGAAGCCCCAGGCGACCACGAGCCGTGTCGCACCGGTGAAGGCGGTGCGATCTCGCGCGCCCAGCGCCTGGCCGCACAGCTGCTCGGCGGCATTGGCGAGGCCGTCCAGGAAGAAGGCGCTGGCGAGGAGAAAATTGTTCAAGACCGCGTTGGCGGCGAGCGTCACGTCACCCGCGCGGGCGCCTTGCGCGACGAAGAACAGGAATGCCGCGATCAGCGCGGCAGTGCGGATCATGATGTCGCGGTTGACGGCGAGCATGCGCACCAGCGCGTCGCGGTCGAGCACGACCGCTCTGACGACGGCGAGCGAACCGCCGGAGAGACGGATCGCGATGACCAGTCCGAGGACAAGCCCGCACGCTTCGGCAACAATCGTCGCGGCCGCCGCACCCGCGATCCCTGTGTTCAGTTCGAGCACCAGCACGACGGTGGCGATCATGTTGACCAGGTTGATCGCGACCTGGACGAGGAGCGCGAGCCGGGCACGCGCCTGTCCGATCAGCCAGCCGAGAACAGCGTAATTGGCGAGCGCGAGCGGGGCGGACCAGATGCGAACGGCAAAATAGGCCTTTGCCGCGTCGGTGACGGCCTCGCTGCCGCCCATCAGGCGGAACGTGATGGCCGAGAGCGGCACCTGCAGCGCGATCAGGCCACAGCCGATTACGACCGCAAGCGCGAGTCCGCGCACCAGATGCACGCGCAGCTCCCTCGTATCGCCGGCGCCGATCGCCTGCGCCGTGAAGGCCAGCGTGCTCATGCGCAAAAATCCGAACAGCCAGAACAGGCAGTCGAAGATGAACGACGCCATCGCCACGCCGCCGAGCAGCGGCGCATCGCCGAGCCGTCCGATCGCTGTGGTCGAGACGATGCCGATCAGGGGCGTCGTCAGATTGGCGACCATCGCGGGTCCCGCGATGGCAAACACCCGCGCCGTCGTGACCTCGGACAGTTTTAGCGGACGCAGCTCCACGTCGTGCCCGCCGTCAGAGATCGACGATCATGCCGTCATGCGCGGCGTCGTAGGGGAGTGTCGAAAGCCGCGTCAGCATGTCGTCGCTCATATGGGTCAGGACCAGCCGTTTCGGCCTGATCGCTGCCAGATGGGCTTCCAGCGTCGTCAGGCTCAGGTGATTCCTGACGATCTTGTCATAGGTGTAGGCCTCGGCAATGAACAGATCTGCATCCCGCCCAAGCGGAATCAGCGCTTCCGTCCACTCGGTGTCGGCGCTGTAGGCGATCACGCGTCCCTCCGCAGCGACCCGGTAGGCCAGAAAGGGTCCGCCGGATAAACCATGCACGACGGGAAATGGCGTGACGTTGACAGCGCCAAACGACCTGTTCTGTCCGGCTGCCAGCTCCACCAGTTGCAGATCGAATTTCGGCTTCGTGCCGGAGGAGTGTTCGAACAAGACTTCCATGACCTGCGTCAGCCGCAGTTCCAGGCCAGTGGGACCTGCGATGACGAGCGGACGTTTGCGCCGTGAGAACTGCGCATCGAGCAGGAAGAAAGGCAGCCCCGCGAAATGATCGCCGTGGAAATGGGTTATCAGGATCAGATCGATGTCATCGCGGGCGATGTCGAGCCGCTTCATGGCCGGCAGCGCCGAAGCGCCGCAGTCGATCAGGAAATTGACCTCGCTGCCGGTGACCTGAAAGCAGGTGTTGCCGCGTCCGCCCGAGCCGAACGCATCGCCGCAGCCGACGAAGCGGAGGCGCATCGGCGCTGGTCTTTCACCAGCGGCTGCGCGGCGAGCCGAACAGGCGCGACAACAGCCACACCGGGATGACGATGACAGCGCCGAGCAGGAAATAGCGCCACAGCCAGTTGACGGCGTCGAAGCCGAGGTCCCACAGCCGGCGGAACAGCAGCTCGATGCTGCGGATGATGTTGTAGGGATCGAAGCCGATCGCCGCCAGCACGACGCCGACCAGGACCGAGAGCAGGATCAGCCGAAATGCTACCGACAGCGGCGAGCCGCCCAGAAAACGGGTGAGCCCGTCAGGGGCTGCCGGCAGTTCTCTGGTGTCGTTCGGCATCGATGTCTCCGGGATCGTGGGGTGCAGTCTACTACGGCGACAGGGAAATGGGGAACATCTCAGCCGCGGCCAGATGTTACCAAAATTTTATTTTCGTCGTCGTTTTTCAGCATTTTTTCCAGCGTCTCCAGCCGGTCGGCCTCGCGCGGCGGCTTGTCCCAGCGCAGCCGGCTGATGCGCGGAAAGCGCATCGCGACGCCCGATTTGTGGCGGGTGGAGCGCTGCAATCCCTCAAAGGCGACTTCCAGCACCAGCCCCTGATCCGGCTCGTGAACGACATGGCGCACGGGGCCGAATTTCTCGGTCGTGTTGCGACGGACGAAGCGGTCGATCTGCAACAGCTCCTCGTCGGTGAAGCCGAAATAGGCCTTGCCGACCGGAACGAGCTGCTCACCGTTGTCACCATTGGTCCACACGCCGAACGTATAGTCCGAATAATAGGACGAGCGCTTGCCATGGCCGCGCTGCGCATACATCAGCACGGCATCGATGATGTGCGGGTCGTGCTTCCATTTCCACCACTCGCCCTTCGGGCGGCCGGGCAGATAAAGCGCGCTACGGCGTTTCAGCATCACGCCTTCGACGGCGTCGGCATCCTCGCCGGCGCCGGCCTGGTGCGGGTCGGCGCGCGCGGCCTTCAGGTCCTCCCAGCTGTCGAAGGCGATCGTCGGCGAGAGGTCGATGCGAGGATCGTCGAGACGCCTGACGAAATCTTCCAGGCGCGCGCGGCGCGCGGCGAAGGGCAGGGATCGCAGGTCCTCCTCGCCGTCGCCGAGCAGGTCGTAGGTGCGCAGATGGATCGGATAGTCCTTTGTCAGTTTTGGCGAGACGGTCTTGCGGTTGAGCCGCTGCTGCAGCACGTTGAAACTCTGCACACGGCGCTCGCGCATCACCAGCAGCTCGCCATCGAGCGCGCCGGGCAGATGCAACGATGGCAACAGATCCGGAAAGCTGCCCGTGATGTCCTCGCCGCTGCGCGAAAACAGCCGCGCCACGATGTGGCCGCGCGGGTCGCGCCCACTCACTGCCTGCACGCGGATACCGTCCCATTTCCATTCGGCGATGTAGTCGGCAGGATTCATCGCTGCGAAATCGCTGTCCTCGAGCGCATGCGCCAGCATCACGGGGCGGAACGGCGCGGGGTCGCGATTGACCGGCTTGTCGGCCTTGCCTTCGAGCCAGGCGAACAGATCGGTGTAGGGCGGCACCAGCCCCGGCCAGAGCAGCTCGATCTCGTGCGGGTCCTTAGTCCCGAGCGCCGCGGCGGCGGTCTTGGCGAGCCGCGCGGAAATACCGATCCGCATCGCGCCGGTGACGAGTTTCAGCAGCGCCCAGCGACCGGTCTCGTCGAGTTCGTCGAGCCAGCGTGCGAGCTGCTTTGGCAGCTCGGCCTTCCCCAGCGTACGCAGCGTGGTGACGACCTCGGTCAGCGTCGGTGGTGGCGGCTTGTTGTGGCCCGCAAGCTGGGCGCGGACTGTTGCCGCGAGACGCTGTGCGCCTCCCCTGCTTGCGGGGGAGGTCGGATCGTTCGATGGCGCGTCTGCGCCGTCGGGCGATCCGGGTGGGGGCTCTTCATTAGCAGACGCGATCGGGGCTTGCCCCCACCCCAGCCCTCCCCCGCGCGCGGGGGAGGGGGCAGAGTGTGCTTGGGGAGGGGACGAAACTTCCTTCGGCCACATCAGCGCCACCGTCTCGGAGAGGTCGCCGACATAGTCGTATGAGAGTCCGAACAGCACCGGGTCGGTGCGTTCGGCGATGAGGTCGCGGATCAGGCCGGGTTTTGCGTGCTTGAACGACAGCGCGCCGGTGAGCGCGGCCAGCGCATAGCCGCGGTCGGGATCGCCGACCTCGCGGAAATAGGCTGACAGCAGCCTGAGCTTGTTGTTGCGGCCGGGCTCGTAGCCGAGGCGGTCAAGCAGTTCGGCAAAGCGGTTCATGTCGCGCCGCCTTCCGTTTCAGCCGCAACATCGGTCTCCTCTTCGTCGCCATAGCCGACGAGATCGAGCGGCCGCGCAGCGAGGCCGCGCGTCTTGCACCAATGCACCAGCGCGTCCTCCTGGCCATGGGTGACCCAGATCTCGCCGGCGCCGGTCGCCGCGATGGTCGCGGTCAAGCCGTCCCAGTCGGCATGGTCCGATATGACCAGCGGCAGTTCGATGCCGCCCTGGCGGGCGCGTGCACGCACCCGCATCCAGCCCGAGGCAAAGGCGGTGACCGGATCAGGAAAGCGGCGTGTCCAGACGTCGGAGGTCGCTGACGGCGGCGCCAATGCAATGGTGCCCGCGAGATCGGCCTTCTTCATGCCCCGCACCGGCCGAAGCTCGCCGAGCGCGATGCCGCGCTCCTGATAATAATTGGTGATCTTCTCCATCGCGCCATGCAGATAGATCGGCGCGTCATGGCCGGCCTGCCGCAGCAGCGCAATCACGCGCTGCGCCTTGCCGAGCGAATAGGCGCCGACCAGATGTGCGCGCTCCGGAAACAGCGCGACGGATGCCAGCAGCTTTCTGATCTGCTCCATCGCATCGCCATGCCTGAACACCGGTAGGCCAAAAGTCGCTTCCGTGATGAACACGTCGCAAGGCACGAGCTCGAACGGCGCGCAGGTCGGGTCGGCTGCGTCCTTGTAATCGCCGGAGGCGACGATGCAGGTGTCCTTGCAGGTCACCGCGATCTGTGCCGAGCCGAGCACATGGCCGGCGGGGTGAAAGGCGACCGTGACATCGCCAAGCCCGATCTTTTCGCCATAGCCGATGGCCTGCGTCGTCCCGGCAAAATTGTCGCCATAGCGCAGCCGCATCAGGTCGAGCGTCTCCTGCGTCGCCAGCACGGCGCCATGGCCGGGGCGCGCATGGTCGGAATGGCCGTGGGTAATGAGCGCCCGCTCGACCGGCCGGACCGGGTCAATATGAAAGCCGCCGGGCTTGCAGCACAGGCCCGCCGGCGTGCGGATGAGAATATCTTGCGGTCGCATCTGCCTCATATAGGTTCGGGGCCATCGCCATTCGAGTCTGTTTCAGAGCCGCCATTCACGATGCCCCCGCGCCTGTTCCTGTCCTCCGGTGACCTGATCGCCGACCGCCGTTTCGAGTTTGCGCGCGATCTGCAATTGAAAGGGGATCTCGTTGCCGCGGCCGATCTGCTGGACCAGACCGTGGAACTTGCACCTGACTTCGTCTCGGCCTGGTTTACCCTGGGAGAGATCCGCCTTCAGCTTGGCGAGCGCGAGGCGGCGATCGCGGCGTTCCGCCGGGCCTGCGATGTCGATCCGCAAGACCGGCACGGTGCAAGCCTCCGCCTGATGCGGCTCGGCGCGGAAGGACTCTCGGACATGCCGAAGGCCTATGTGCAGACGCTGTTCGACCAGTATGCGCCGCGGTTCGACACTGCGCTGCTCGAGCATCTGGACTATCGCGGGCCGGCGATCCTGTTCAAGGCCGTGCTTGCGGTGCGCGCGACGGCCAAGAAGCCTGCCTTCTTCAGACGCGCGATCGATCTCGGCTGCGGCACCGGCCTTGCGGCCGCGGCTTTCGCCAAGCAGGTCGATCGCTTCATCGGCATCGACCTGTCACCGGGCATGATCGAGCAGGCGCGCGCCACCGGCCTCTATGCCGAGCTCGAGGTCGCCGACATGGTCGCGGGGCTTGCGGCCAAGCCGGAGACGAGTGCCGATCTGATCATGGCCGGCGATGCCATGGTCTATGTCTCCGACCTCGCGCCGATGCTCGCGCAGGCAAGGCGCGTGCTGATTCCGGACGGGGTCGTGGCATTCACGCTTGAGACGCATGACGGCGAAGGCGTGATCCTCGGCGCGGGGCTGCGCTATGCGCATGCGGCCGGCCATGTGCGCGAGGTCGTTCAGGCGGTGGGCTTTTCGCTCGCCCATCTCGAAGCCGCGTCACCGCGCACGGAGGACAATGTCCCGGTCCCGGGTCTCGTCGTCGTCGCGACAAGACCGTGATTACCGTGTGGCGGAAATAGCGCTCGCCGCTGAAGCGGCATCGCGCCGCGATACCGGCTGTTCGCTGTTGCCCGGCCCCGCCGATGCCAGCAGAATGCTGCGATCCAGGGAGAAACAAACATGAAAAACAATCTGACTCGGCGCGAATTCTGCGCCACCGCCGCCGCTGCGGCGCTGGTCTCCGCTCCGTACGTTCGCGCCGCCGAGAAGACATACGGTCCCGGCGCCAGCGACACCGAGATCAAGCTCGGACAGACCGTGCCGCATTCAGGCCCGGGCTCGCTCTATGGCGTGCTCGGCCGCATCGGCGAGGCCTATTTCCAGATGCTCAACGATCAGGGCGGCATCAATGGCCGCAAGATCAACTTCCTCACCCTCGATGATGCCTATAGCGCGCCGAAATGCGTGGAGGCGACGCGGCGCCTCGTCGAGCAGGAGGAGGTGCTGGCGCTGTTCGGCTCGCTCGGCACTGCGCCGCAGACCGCCGTGCACAAATATCTCAATTCCAAAGGCGTGCCGCAGCTCCTGCTCAATACCGGCGCCTCGAAGTGGAACGATCCGAAGAATTTCAAATGGACCATGGCGGGCTTGCCGCTCTATCCGACCGAGGCGCGCATTCTCGCCAGGCACGTCGTCAACGTGAAGCCGGACGCAAAAATCGGCATCCTCTATCAGAATGATGATTTCGGCCGCGACTTTCTCGCCCCTTTCAAGAAGGTGCTGGCGGATGCGGGCGGCAAGGCGAACGTGATCATGGAGCAGACCTATGATCTGACCGATCCGACGATCGACTCGCAGCTCGTCAATCTCTCCAAGTCGGGCGCCGACGTGTTCTATAATATCTCCACCGGCAAGGCGACGTCGCAGTCGATCCGCAAGGTCGCCGAGCTTGGCTGGAAGCCGCTGCAGCTTCTGTCGGCCGGCTCGACCGGCCGCTCGATCCTCAGCGCCGCGGGCTTTGAGAATGCGAAGGACATCGTCGCGATCCGCTACGCCAAGGATGCCGGCGTGCCGCGCTGGCAGAACGATCCGGAGGCGATGGGCTTCGAGGCGCTGCGGAAAAAATACCTGCCCAATGTCGATCCGGACAACACCATCGCCTATGCCGGCTATGGCCAGGCGGTGACCATGGGCGAAATCCTGCGCCGCTGCGGCGACGAACTGACGCGGGAGAACGTGCTGAAGCAGGCGGCCAATCTCAACGGCTTCCACTCGCCGTTCTTCCTTGACGGCATCACCTACAACTATACGCCCGACGACTACACGCCGATGAAGACGCTCTACATCTCCATCTTCAACGGCAGCGACTGGGATATCTCGGATAAGCCGGTGACGGAGTGAGTTGCCCGTTCCTCCTCGAGACCCGCGCAAAGAGCGCGCTCCTCGGGATGAGGGATTAAGGCCGTTAACGAAGAGATAGATCCGTCCGCCACCCTCGACGAAACGGCTCCGACAGCTTAGCTGTTAGGGGTGTCGCTGCTGGACCAGCCCGAGTTGCCATTCGATGAGCCTGCGCTGCTGCCGGACCGTTTCCGAAAATGGTTCGCCGGCCGCGGCTGGTCGCCGCGCGCGCACCAGCTCGCGCTGCTCGAGAAGGCGCGCGACCACCGCTCCGCGCTGCTGGTCGCGCCCACCGGCGCCGGCAAGACGTTGGCCGGCTTTCTGCCGACCCTGGTGGAGCTGAGCGCGCCGTCGCGGCTTGCTCACTCTACATTTCCCTCCCCGCGGAGCGCTTCTAGTTCCCCCTCCCCCCTTGTGGGGGAGGGTCGGGGAGGGGGGTACCCACAAACACCGATCTCTGCGGCTTACCCCCCTCCCCAGCCCTCCCCCACAAGGGGGGAGGGAGCTACGGAGCTTGCGGCTAAGAGCTTCATCTCGACCGGCCGCGGCGTGCAGCGCAGCCGTGGCCTGCACACGCTCTACATCTCGCCGCTGAAAGCGCTCGCGGTCGACATCGCGCGCAATCTCGAGACGCCGGTTGCCGAGATGGGACTGCCGATCAGGATCGAGACCCGCACCGGTGACACGCCGGTGTCGCGGCGGCAGCGGCAGCGGCGCTATCCGCCGGACATTTTGCTCACCACGCCTGAACAGCTCGCATTGCTGCTCGCCTCCGACGACGCGCCGTTCCTGTTCTCCGGCTTGAAACGGATCGTGCTTGACGAGCTGCACGCGCTGGTCACCTCCAAGCGCGGCGACCTGTTGTCGCTCGGCCTTGCGCGGCTCTGGAAGCTCGCGCCCGACTTGCGCGCGATCGGCCTGTCCGCGACGGTCGCGGAGCCCGCCGATCTCGCGCGCTTTCTGGTGCCGCAGCCCGGCGGCAGGCCTCTATCCGCCGACATCGTGGTCGCGGGCGGCGCCGCGCCGCCGATCGTCGAAATGCTCGATACGCGCGAGCGATTGCCTTGGGCCGGTCACACCGCGCGCCACGCGCTCGCAGAGATCTACGAGCTGATCAAGCGCAACAAGACCACGCTCGTTTTCGTCAATACGCGCAGCCAGGCCGAGATGCTGTTCCAGGATGTTTGGCGCATCAATGATGATGGGCTCGCGATCGCGCTGCATCACGGCTCGCTCGACGTCGCGCAGCGCCGCAAGGTCGAGGAGGCGATGGCGGCGGGCCGGCTGCAGGCCGTCGTCTGCACGTCGTCGCTCGACCTCGGCGTCGACTGGGGCGATGTCGATCTCGTCATCAATATCGGCGCGCCAAAGGGCTGCTCACGCCTGATGCAGCGAATAGGCCGCGCCAATCACCGCCTCGATGAGGCCTCACGCGCGGTGCTCGTGCCGGCCAACCGGTTCGAGGTGCTGGAGTGCTCGGTTGCGATCGATGCGATCGCGGAGAATGCGCAGGATACGCCGCCGCTGCGCACCGGCGCACTCGACGTGCTCGCGCAGCATGTGCTCGGCTGCGCCTGTGGCGAGCCGTTTTTCTCCGACGACCTTTTTGCGGAAGTCGTGACGGCGGCGCCTTACGCGACGCTGTCGCGCGAAAATTTTGACGACGTGGTCGAGTTCGTCGCGACCGGCGGCTATGCGTTGAAGACCTATGAACGCTTCGCTCGCATCAAGCAGGACAAGCAGGGCCGCTGGCGCGTCGCCAATCCAAAGGTGCGGCAGAGCTACCGCCTCAATGTCGGCACCATCGTCGAGGAGCCGATGCTGAAGGTGAAGCTGGTGCGTTCGCGGGCCGGCGGATCAGGCAGCACGGGTATGATCGGTCGCGGCGGGCGGATGCTCGGCGAGATCGAGGAATATTTCATCGAGGGGCTCGTGGTCGGCGACACCTTTGTGTTCGGCGGCGAGGTGGTGCGTTACGAGGCCCTCGTCGAGGACCAGGTCTACGTCTCGCGCGCCAACGACAAGGACGCAAAGGTGCCGTCCTACATGGGCGGAAAATTTCCGCTCTCGACATATCTTGCCGAGCGCGTGCGAAAACTGCTCGACGACAAGCGCGCCTGGGGCGCGCTGCCCGAGCAGGTGCGCGACTGGCTGTCGCTGCAGCGGGATGTTTCGCGCGTGCCAGGCGTGCGCGAGCTGCTGGTCGAGACGTTTCCGCGCGGCACCAAGAACTATCTCGTCTGTTATCCCTTCGAGGGCCGGCTTGCGCATCAGACGCTCGGCATGCTGCTGACGCGCCGGCTGGAGCGGGGGCGCGCCCGGCCGCTCGGCTTCGTCGCCAACGAATATGCGCTGGCTGTGTGGGGCATCGGCGACATGTCGTTCATGATCCGCCACGGCCAGCTCAGCCTCGCTGCCCTGTTCGACGCCGACATGCTCGGCGACGATCTCGAAGCCTGGCTTGCCGAATCGGCGCTGATGAAGCGCACCTTTCGCAGTTGCGCGCTGATCTCCGGCCTGATCGCGCGCCGCTTCACGGACGAGGAGAAGAGCCGACGCCAGGTGCTGTTCTCGACCGACCTCGTCTATGACGTGCTGCGCAAGCATCAGGCCGATCATGTGCTGCTCCGCGCCGCACGCGCCGACGCCGCGACGGGCCTGCTCGACCTGAAGCGGCTCGGCGACATGCTGGCGCGAATCAGGGGGCGAATCACGCACCGGGAACTCGATCATGTTTCGCCGCTCGCCGTTCCCGTGATGCTGGAAATCGGCCGCGAATCCGTTTATGGCGAGGCATCCGACGAATTGCTGGCGGAAGCCGCCGAAGAGCTCGTCAGGGAAGCTGCGGGATAGACGGGGCCAGGTGTGACGATACGCGCGCAAATCACCGATGAGGGATCATCCAAAGCGCGCAACTCCATCGTCGAGCTCGCCGGCATCGCGCTGATTGCCGATGTTTCCGGTGCGCTGATCTGGGAGGAGCCAGGGTTGCTCGTCGTCTCCGACCTGCACCTGGAAAAAGGCTCGAGCTTTGCTGCGCGCGGCGTGCTGCTGCCGCCCTATGACACCGTCGCGACACTCGGCCGCCTTGCCGCGGTCGTCGCGCGCTACAATCCGCGCATGGTGATCGCGCTCGGCGACAGTTTTCATGATCGCGCCGCGCACGAGCGGCTCGCGTGCAGCGATCGCGACGCGATCGGCGCGCTGCAGGCCGGGCGTGACTGGATCTGGATTTCCGGCAATCACGACCCGGCGCTGCCGAAGAGTCTCGGCGGCGTGGTCGCAACCGAGGTCGCGATCGGGCCGATCGCGTTTCGTCACGAGCCCACCGGTGCGACCGGCGAGATCGCGGGGCATCTGCATCCCAAGGCGCGCGTCGCGACACGCGGGCGGGCGATGGAGCGGCGCTGCTTTGCCTCCGACGGCGAGCGCGCGATCATGCCGGCGTTCGGTGCCTATGCCGGCGGCCTCAGCATCCGCGACCGCGCGTTTGCAAAAATCTTTCCGCAGGTCGGCTTCATGGCCTATCTGCTCGGCGACAACCGCCTGCACGCCATCGCCGCGGCGCGGTGTTGTTAGTCATGTTCGTAGTGAGTAGGATGGGTAGAGCGAAGCGAAACCCATCATCTATCCTCAATGCGAGGATGATGGGTTTCGCGAAGAGCTCAACCCATCCTACGCAGCTGCGCGTGTGGCTGGCTACGCCGCCTTGGCCTGTACGCTGTCGCAGAATGCGGCGAGGCGGTCGGCAAGTCGCAGCGTGGCCGGGCTTGCGTTCGGCGAGGCGACCAGCGCCATCTCCGTCTTGTCGATCGGCCGAAAACCTTCCTTGGCCGTGAGCATGCGGTGATCGGCCTGGATCGACATGTCGGAGAGGATGCTCAATCCCATGCCGGCGGCGACCGCGGCCTGGATGCCCGCAAGGCTCGAGGATGTGTAGGCCATGTGCCAGGCGCGGCCGGCGCTTTCCAGCGCATGGATCGCGCGCGCCCGGTACAGGCAGCCGCCGGGGAAGCCGATCAGCGGCAGCGATTTTGCCTTGATGTCGACCGGGTGGCTCTTGCTGGTGACCCAGTGCACGCGCTCCGGCCACACCGCGATTGCGCCGCCCTCGCCGGCGTCGCGCTTGAGCAAAGCGAGATCGAGTTCGCCGCGCGCGAGGTCGCGCTTCAGATAGAGGCTCTGGTCGGCGCGCACGTCGAGGCGCAGGCCCGGGCGTTCGCGCGTGCAGGTCGCGAGCAGCTTTGCCAGCCGGTAAGCCGCAAAATCCTCGGGGATGCCGAGCTTGACCGCGCCCTCGCTCGCCGGCCGCGCCAGCACGTCGCGCGCCTCCTCGGCGAGCGACAACAGCCGGCGCGCATAGGACAGCAGCTTTTCGCCCGCCTCTGTCAGCGTCACCTGCTTGCCGCTACGGTGAAGCAGCGGCTGGCCGATGTCTTCTTCCAGCCGCCTGATCTGCTGGCTGACGGTCGATTGGGTCCGGTGCACCCGTTCGCCGGCGCGGGTGAAGCCGCCGGCCTCGACGACCGAGACGAAACTGCGGAGAAGCTCAAGATCCAGCATCTGGCCTGACCATTTGAATTTCCACTGCATGCTATTCTATGATTTAATTTCTGAATGGCAAGGCGAGCCCCTACATCGAGAGGCATGGGAATATCCAAGGAAACTGCCATGTCGCTCGCCCCTGCCGCCGCGGTTCCCCGTACCGCCTCCAACCCCATGCCGTTCGCGATCGCGCTGTTCTGCGTGCTCTGGAGCTTTGCCTTCGTCGCCGGCAAGATCGGCGTCACCTATTGCCCGCCGCTGATTCTCCTGACCGCGCGCTTTTTGCTCGCGGGCGTGCTGATCCTCGTGATCTCCTCGTTTCGGCGCGACGCCGGCTCGCTGTCTGGGTCGATTTCTTGGCGCGACGTGATCGTGTTTGCGATCCTCGGCGTTGCCAACAACGCGCTCTATCTTGGCCTCGGCTATACCGGGCTGAAGTCGGTATCGGCCGGGCTCGGCGCGCTGATCGTGTCCGCCAACCCGCTATTCACCGCCGCGCTCGCCGCGCTGTTTCTCGGCGAGCAGCTGACCCTTCGCAAAGTCACAGGCCTCGCGCTCGGCATCATCGGGGTCGCCATGATCGTCTGGCACCGCATGGCAGTGGGCACGGACAGCTTTCACGGCATCCTGTTCACGCTGGCCTCGCTTGCGTCCATCGTGCTCGGCACCATCCTGTTCAAGCTGCTTGCGCCGCAGGGCAGCCTGTGGATCGGCAATGGCGTTCAGAATGTAGCCGCGGGACTTGCACTGCTGCCGTTTGCGGCTGTTTTCGCCGATGTTGGCGACATCGTACCGAATGCAAAGCTGCTCGGCGCTTTTGCTTTCCTCGTGCTCGGGGGCTCGATTCTCGCCTATGTGCTGTGGTTTCGCCTGCTGAAAAGCTATGGCGCGACGGCGGCGAGCGCCTATCACTTCCTGATGCCGCCGCTCGGCATGCTGTTCGCCTGGATGGTGCTCGACGAGCATGTTGCGTTTCGCGATCTTCTTGGGATCGTTCCGGTGGCGCTCGGCATTTATCTGGTGACACGTCCGTCCGCATCGAACGGGAGCAAGGCATGAGCTCCGTCGACGGGTGGGCGCATTTCCGTTTGAGCGCACAGAGAGACATCTGTGCCTGAACGGATAGGCCGCGGCGTACTGGATCGCCCGGTCGAGCCGGGCGATGACAGCTGAGTAAACGGTGGCCGCGAACTTATTCCTTCGCGAAGACGATGGACGCCATCCAGCCGCTCATCAGCGCCATCGCGGTCGTGATCAGTCCGTAGATGAAGCCGTTCTGGCGCGCGTTGGTGGCGACGAACTGTTCGAAGCCGACCTTGACGATCTCGAACGCCGATTCGGTCTTGGCCACGAACACGCCCTTCGAGAACAGCTTGATCTCGACCTCATAGGTGCCGATCGGCACCGCTGCGGGCAGCGGAATGCCGGTGCGGAAAAGCGTCGGCGTCAGGAACGTGACGGCGGTGGTATCCTCGCGATAGAGGCCGCGCTCGGAGCGCAGCCGTACGAAGGCGCTGCGGAACGGATCGTTCGGCACCACATCGGCATAGTCGGGCCCGACGCGCTGGGTCAAAATCATGTTGTTGAGGCCGACCTGCTGGCGGCGTTGCACCTCGGCGCCGGCGATGTCGTCGAGCGGGCGATTGGCGAACACCGCCAGATAGGTCGGCACCTGCAGGAACGGCCGGTAGTCGGCATTGATCCAGATTCCGAAGCGGCGCTCCTTGCGCCGCGTCACCATGTCGGCGCGCGGGCCGATGATGGTGACGACGAGATCATAGCTTCGCCGGTTGGCCGGCGTGTCGGCATCCTTCTCGACCGAGCCGAACAGCACCAGCTCCTCGCCGGAATAATTCGGCGTCACCGTCACCCGGTGGTTCGACACCGAGACGATCAGGCGCTCGGCAGCGGCCGGCGCAACTGCAAGAGCCGCGGCGAGGCCGGCGAGCAGCAGGGCGATGGCGCGCCTTCGCGCGGTCATTCGGTCACCCCGGTCTGGCGGATGGTGAACAGCTCCTCGGGGCGGATGACGAGCTCGACGGCAAAGCGGATGCCGACCGCGAGGATCAGCAGCCCGAGCAGCAGGCGGAGCTGCTCGCCGCGAATCTTCTGGCCGGCGCGGGCGCCGAACTGCGCGCCGGTTACGCCGCCGACCATCAGGATCAGCGCCAGCACCGCGTCGACGAGGTGATTGGTGATCGCGTGCAGCATGGTCGCGAACAGCATGGTGACGAGCGTGAGCACCATCGAAGTGCCGATCACGGTCGAGGTTGGCACCCGCAGAAGATAGATCATGATCGGGACCAGAATGAAGCCGCCGCCGATGCCCATGACCGCGCCGAGAAAGCCGATGAAGATGCCGACCAGCACCACCGGAATGACGGAGAGATAGATTTTTGAGCGCTTGAACCGCATCTTCAGCGGCAGTCCGTGGATCCAGCCATGGCTGCCGGAGCGGCGCGCCGGGATCACGATGCCGCGGCGGGTCCGCAGCATCGCGCGCAGGCCCTCCCAGGCCATCACGCCGCCGACGGTGGTGAGCAGCGCGACATAGGACAGCGCGATCATCAAATCGAGCTGTCCGAGCGAGCGGAGCATCGTGAAGGTGGTGACGCCGAGCGCGGTGCCGATGATGCCGCCGCATAACAGCACGCCGGCCAGCGCCGGATCGATGGCGCGGCGACGCCAATAGGCGATCGCGCCGGAGAACGACGAGGCGGCGATGTGGCTTGCGACGGAGGCGACTGCGACCGCGGGCGCGATGCCGATGAAGATCAGCAGCGGCGTCATCAAAAAGCCGCCGCCGATCCCGAACAGGCCCGACACGAAGCCGACCGCCGCGCCCATCGCCAGGATGAGGAAGATGTTGACCGGAAGATCGGCGATCGGAAGATAGATCTGCACGCGCGGCGGCTTCTTTCGGCTCGCGCCGCTGGCTCAAAACGCTTCGCGGCGTGGTTATTTGGGCAGGCATCGGACCCCGCCCGGAGCGGACCGATGGCCTTTCCTTTGCATAGCCGAAATTGGCAGCGGGAGGGACTGGATAATCCGCCTGCCGGCGTCTTTTGCGCAGCATCAGCCCGCGCAAATTGCGGCGTGATTAAGCATCAAGATTAATGCAGCAGCTTACTGCGCGCGCAGCGGATCGGTGATCAGGTTCATGGCGCGCGCGTCTCGCATGTCGAGCCAGCGGATGTCGCCGGTCGCCGACATCGCTTCGACGAAGGACGAGGAGGACACGCCCATTCTGGTCAGATAGCTCAGGATCTGGCCCGTCGTGCGCTGGGTTTCGGAGACCGCGTCATGGTCCGCCGCGTTGGACACGAAGCGATGCACGCCAAGCCGCGAGCCCGCCACGCCGAAGCGGGTCGTCCCGCCGGCAAAGACGAACACGCAGGCGCTGGCGCAATGCGATGGTTTGACCTTGTCGGCGCCGTCGATCACGCCGACGGCAGTGGCCAGCCCGCGCGCGCGAATGACTTCGCCCATGATGACGGCCTGTTCCAGATTGCCGCCCGGCGAGGACATCAGGACGACATCGCCGGGAACGAGACGAGCTTCGTCGAGGCGCTCGCGGAACCAGCTCGCGGAGGCGGCGCCGATCTCGCCGCTGATGACGAGTGCCGAGCGGCGATGGCCGAGATCGCCGAGGTCGGCCTCGCTGACCAGCGCCGAGGTCATGCTGTGCGAGAAATAGAGGTCCTTCCAATACGCCCACGCGTCCGGCCGCGACATGTCCTTGAAGGCCTGCACCAGGGTGGTGGCGACGATGAGGACAAAGGCGATCACCGAGAGCCGGCTGGTCCATCGCCGCTCCGACAGCAGTGCCGAAGGTCGTGGCCGCTGGGCCGCAGTCTCTGGCGCCGCAGGCCGGTCCCACGGTCCCGGCCGCCGCGCCTCGTGTCGCCCGTTCCGATCATCGCGAGATGTCATTTGTCCCCTTGCGCCCTTTGTGCCGGTGGTTTGCCCATGGCCTTACGGAAATGGCTGAGCCTTCGCGCCAGATTGTGGCACGACTTCCACAGGCTTTGTCGGAGGGGGACAGGCCGGGGTTCGCCTGGCCGGATAACAAACTCTTCAGTTGTGTTTCCGGCAGCCGTGCCTTCAGCGCGCCAGAGCGGTGCGCTTGGCTGCGGCCGGTTTCGCCGCGGGCTTGGCCTGTTCGGCTTGCGCCGGCGCACCATCCCAGCCGCCGGCCGGCGCCGGCACGATCACGGCCTCCTCGGGCTGCGGTTCAGCCGTAAAGGTCTGGATCGCCAGCTTGGCCGCCGCCAGCGACTGCGGATCGAGACGTTTGGCGACATCGTCGCGCTTGTGTCCGGCGTCGGCGTCGCCCTGGGCCGCGGCCAGGCTGAACCATTTGTAGGATTCCGCGAGGTTCTGTTCGACACCAATGCCGCGTGCGTAAAGGATGGCGAGATTGTACTGGCTGTCGGCGACGCCGCGGTCGGCGGCCTTGCGGAACCAGGCCGAGGCCGTGGTGTAGTTGGCGCCCTTGCCGCCGCCATCGGCCTCGAGCACCGCGAGATTGTGCATCGCCTTGGCGTTGCCGCGCTCGGCGGCCTGCAGATAGTAACGATGCGCGAGGTCGAGATCGCGCTTCACGCCGAGGCCCTTCTCATAGAAGGTGCCGAGCCGGAACACGGCGGGGATCACGCCTGCCTGCGCGGCGCGGTCGTACCATTTGGCGGCGTCCTCGAGGTTGGACGCGACACCCTTGCCTTCGGCAAAACGCAGCCCGATCTCATAGGCCGCGGCCGGATCGCCCTTCAGTGCCGCCGAGCGCAGGGCCTGCCCGCCGATCGCGTCCGGCAGTTTCTCGTTCGCCGGAATCTGGATCATCGCATTCTTGCGGCCGGCCGACCCGGGCGGCGCCGCAACGGTGCCGGTCACCTCGCTGCTGGCGGGCATGGGCGCCGCAACCGAGGGCTGCTGGATTGCGACCGGGGCGCTTGCAGAGACGCTGCCCGGCGAAGAATTGTTGAACGACTGCCGGCCGATCGGAGTCGGCGAGGTCAGCGAGGGCGTCGCCGGATCAGGCATGAACGGTTTTGCGCCAGTCTCCGCCGGCGGCGGAGGCGGCGGTTCCTTGACGTTTTCCTTGGCACTTTCCTTGACGCTTTCGACGGCCGGCAGCGGGCTGCCGCCATCGAGCAGCGACAAGGCCGTCTTGAACACCGCCAGCACGATGACGACGACGCTCACGCCGACCAGGATGGAGCGGATTTTTGAGGCCGTCGTCGACGGCGCCTTGGCCTTGTCGCCGCTCTTGTCGACGTTCTTGGCTGCCTTGGGAGGCTTGCGGCTGCTCTTGTCGTTCGTCGGCTGCGCCGAGGCCGCCTGCGCGGCACGGCGGGCGGCCGCGATGAAGCTCGACGAACTGACCGGCTCGCGCGGACTTGCCGGGATTTCGCTGATGGCACTTTCGGACGCCGCGATGCGCTCCGACGGCGTCGACAGCCGTGCGCCCGGCCGCGTGCCGGGCTCGAGCGGATGATCCGGCGGCAACTCGGGCGCGAGCGCAGGACGCGCGGCGGCTGCATGCGGCTCCAAAATCTCGCTGATCGCCTTCGGGGCGATCGCGGAGATCGCGGGAATCGGCGGCGAGGCAGCCTGGAAATCCCTTGGCGCGGCGGCGAACGGCGCCTGGTTGAAGGGCGCTTGGCCAAAAGGCAGCTGATTGAAAGGGGGCTGGCTTGCGGCCGGGTTGGGCAGTTCGGGTCGCGCCTGCTCGGCCAGCGCCGGAGCTGGCGCAGGCATTGGCGGTTCGGGCGGCGCCAGCGTCGGGCTCATGACCGGCTGCAGCGGCACCGATCGCGCGGTGCGCAGATCGCTCTCGATCATCGCGAGGCGATCGACCACATGCCCGAGCGAATTGTGGACCGCTTCCAGCGAATCCTGGGTGAGGCGATCGGTCTCCGTCTGGCTGAAGCGGATGTCCGACAGCTCGCGCTTGACGAGATCGAACAGGCCGGTGTCCGGCGGCGGAGGCGGCGCATTGCGGCGGCTCTCGACCAGCGCGCCAAAGGTCTCCTGCTGCCGCTCGAGGTGGCGCAGCACGTCCTGCAGGCCGTCCTCGACCCGGTTCAGGTTGCCTGAACGGTGATCGTTCGAGGCTTCCAGCCGTTCGAGCAAGTAAGTTACGCGTTGTTCGAGATGCGCGAACGCTGAGGCACTGTCGCTGCCGACCTGCAGGCGGTCGATGCGCTCGCTGAGCGAGCGCAACGCACCTTCGAGCTGTTCGGAGTTTTCCGCGGGTGACGGGCGTTCGCGGTTCTCCAGTGCCGAGGTCAGCGCAGCGATACGCTGCTCGAGCATGGCGAAGGAATCGGCGTTGTCGGTCGGCCGTGTCAACTGGTCGACCTTGGTCGACAACAGGCGGACATCGTCGGCCAGCCGCGCCAGGGCGTCGTTGGAGGCGATATTGGAGACGATGGCGCGCAGCGCCGCGATGGCGCCTTCGAGCTGCTCCACCGTGCCGGGATCGTCGCTTTCGCGCACGATCAGGTCGAGCTTGGCGCCGAGATTGCGGATCGCCTCGTCATAGCCGGTGAGCTGCTCCGCCGGCATCAGCGAGCGCAGCACCTCGCGGATCTCGCCGAGCGTATGCTCGATGCTGGCGAGTGCCTGGGTATCGCTGCCGCTCTGGCGGTTCTCGTCGATGCGGCGAGCGAGCGCGCGAATATCGCTCTCGATCTGCTCGATCGCGCGGCGCGGCATCGCTTCCGTCAGCGCCTGGCGGATCTCCGCAAGCTCGCCGCGGAAGGCGGCGATCGATCGCTCGATGTCGTCGTTCGGGCGCTGCAGCGCCTCGATCTGGCTCGTGATGTTGACGAGGTAGCGCTCCAGCATCGAGAAATCCGCGCCCGGCGGGATCGCCGGCGGCGCGGCCGGCTCGCGCATTGAAGGCGGCGCGGGCGGCGCGAACGCGGTTTCGCGCATTGCAGGAGGGGGAGGCAGCGGTGCGCTCTCGCGCAGCGGGATCGAGCGCAGCGTGTCGCCGGAGTCGAGTTCGGTCTGGCGCGCAGCAATCTCGGCGACGGCAGCGTCCAGCGAGACCGGGCTCAGCGGCGGCGCATTGCGATAGACCTGGGCGGCGGCGCGTTCGACCGCCAACTCCCGCTGGTCCAGGGTCCCTTCGGCTTTCGCCGGGAGCCTGTCCTGCGCGTTGCCTTGCGCCTTCTGCTGGGTTCTCTCCCGGGTGGTCTGCTGGATTCTCTCGCGCACCTTCTCCTGAGCCCGCTCCTGCGCGCGATCGCTGGCGTTGTCCTCGGCGGGCCGCGCGGCGCTGCGATTGGAGATCTGCGACAGGCGGGCATCGAGCCGGGAGATGGCGTCGTTGAGCTGACGCGCGACGCCCTGCTCGGCGCCGGCCTCTTCGCCCTCCGATGGGGTGTGCGAAATCCGCTCGATCTGGCGGGTGATCGAGTCGAGCCGGCGATGGATGTCGGCAACCTCGCGGGTTTCCCGGCTCGGCGCGTTGGCGCGCTGATCGCGCTCGCGGAAATTGGGCGGCGTGGAATCGCCAAGCCTGGAGTCGAGCCACTCGTTCAGCGACAGCCCGGCCCGGCGGGCAGCGGCTTCGGCCCTCTTGCGGACGGACGGATCGATGCTGTCGACACTCCACGATACGCGCGAATTCATGTCTCTCGTCCGGTTCCGCTCCGGCGCCCCCACCTGGCGCCTCCGGCCTCCCCGCGCGTCCCGAATCCAAGACAATCGAATTCGGCGCAGGTCGTCTGCCTCTCCTGGAGACTTTTTCCGGTTACGGTAAAGAACGGGTTAAGGAACGCGGTTGACGGGCCGTAAAGTTTTGCCGCCCGCCGTGGGGCTTCTAGTCGCCCGAGCCGGTCCGCTCGCGCTGATCGCCGTCGCGCAAGGCAATGCCTGACGTGTGGGCCAGGTCCGAAAGGGCCGTGATGGCCTCCTCGCACCACTCCGTCACCAGGCGCTCGTGGCGCAGTCCAAGGCGCAGGCTGAGCAGCTTGCCGAGGTCCGCGGGCGAAGCCGTGCCTTGTGGAAATCGCTTCTTCAAGATGCGTTCAAAGCGTTCATAGCGGTCGCGGTGATGTTCCAGCCGCGCCATGAGATCGGCGCGCAGCGGTTCGATGTCGACACTGTCGAGCGCGTAGAGACGCACCAGAAGGTCGTCCTTGATCGAGGCCGGGGTCGACGGCCGCGCCGCCCAGTGCCTGAAGGCCGCCCGCCCTTCTGATGTCAGCGTATACACCAGCTTGTTCGGCTTGCCGGACTGCACGACCTCGCGGCCCTGGATGTGGCCGCGGTCGCGCAGGCGCGACAGCTCGCGATAGATCTGCTGATGGTCGGTCTTCCAGAAAAAGCCGATCGAGGACTCGAACGTCTTGGCGAGCTCGTAGCCCGTCATGGGATGCTCGGTCAGGCAGGCGAGGATTGCGTCAGCCAATGCCACGAGCCGGCCCTCCTGGTTGGTTTCATCTGATGTCATCAGGTTGGACTTGACTTTATGCACATTGGTGCATATGCGTCAATGTGCATATGGAATTCGAACCTCGAAGCACGTGGTCTTCGGGGCTGCTGGAGACGTCACGTGACAGGAAGCGGCCTTCGGAAATGGTACGGCTATATCAAGTCGCATGACCGCGCCGCGCTCTGGGACCTGCTGCATCCCGACGTGGTGTTCGAGAGCCCGGTCGTGCATACTCCGCAGCGCGGCCGCGATATCACCTTCAAATACCTGGCGAGCGCCGACAAGGTTTTGGGCGGTCCCACCTTCGCCTATGTCGGCGAGTGGCGCAGCGACAACGGCGCCGTGCTGGAATTCACCAATGAGGTGGACGGGGTCACCATCAACGGCGTCGACATCATCAGTTTCGACGCCGATGATCGCATCACGCATTTCAAGGTCATGGTGCGGCCGCTGAAGGCGATCAACCTGCTGCACCGCCTGATGGGTGAACAGCTCTCGAAGCCGTCGCCGTGACGCTGCCCCGCATGTCCGAAAATCGCTAAGCTCCGCTTCGAAGAGTTTCCCAAACGACGTCAAAACCCCCCTGCCGGGAGAGATGCCATGCCGATCTACAAAGCCCCCGTGGAGGATGTGAGCTTCCTCCTCAACGACGTATTCCAGATCGACCGCTACGACAATCTTCCGGGCTTCTCCGACGCCTCGGCGGATGTCCGCGAGGCGATCATCGGCGAGGCGGCAAAACTCGCCGAGGAGGTGCTGCAGCCGCTCAACCGGACTGGCGACCTCGAAGGCTGCAAGCGTCGTGACGACGGCAGCGTCACGACCCCGAAGGGTTTCAAGGAGGCCTACAAGCAGGTCGCCGAAGGCGGTTGGCTCGGGCTGTCGGCGCCCTCGGAATATGGTGGGCAGGGGCTGCCGGTCACGCTGAGCCAGGCCGTCAACGAGTTCCAGATGTCGGCCAACATGGCGTTCTCGATGTATGGCGGCCTGACCATGGGCGCGACCGCGGCGCTGCTGGTGCACGGCTCGGACGAGCAGAAAAAGACCTACGTGCCGAAGATGGTGGCCGGTGAATGGACCGGCACCATGAATCTCACCGAGCCGCATTGCGGCACCGATCTTGGCCTGCTCCGCACCAAGGCCGTGCGGCAGGCCGACGGCAGTTTCAGGATCACCGGCACGAAAATCTTCATCTCGGCCGGCGAGCATGATCTCGCGGACAACATCATCCATCTCGTGCTCGCCCGCATCGAGGGCGCGCCCGCCGGCATCAAGGGCGTATCCTTGTTCGTCGTACCAAAAGTGCTGGTCAATTCCGACGGCTCGCTCGGGGCACCCAACGGCGTCACCTGCGGCTCGATCGAGCACAAGATGGGCATCCACGGCAATTCCACCTGCGTGATGAACTACGACAACGCCACCGGCTGGCTGATCGGCGAAGAGAACAAGGGCATGCAGGGCATGTTCGTGATGATGAACGAGGCCCGGCTCGGCGTCGGCGTGCAGGGGCTGTCGCAGTCGGAGGTTGCCTACCAGAACGCAGCGGCCTACGCGCGCGAACGGCTGCAGGGCCGTTCGCTGACGGGCGCGAAAGCGCCGGACAAGGCGGCGGACCCGATCATCGTACATCCCGACGTGCGGCGCACGCTGCTGACCATCCGCGCCTTCAACGAGGCGGCGCGCGCCATGGTGGTGTGGACGGCGCTGAAGAGCGACGTCGCGCATCGCTCCAACGATCCAAAAGACCGCCAGGAAGCCGACGATCACATGGGGCTGATGACGCCGGTGCTGAAAGGTTTTCTGACCGATACCGGCTTTGCCAATGCGGTGCAGGCGCAGCAGCTCTACGGCGGACACGGCTATATCGCCGAGCACGGCATGGAGCAGTTCGTCCGCGACGCCCGCATCGCAATGATCTATGAGGGCGCCAACGGCATCCAGGCGCTCGACCTGGTCGGCCGCAAGCTGGCGCGCGACTCCGGGCGCGCGATCTTTGCCTTCTTCAACGAGGTCAATGCCTTCGCCAAGCAGCATGGCGCCGACGAAGCCATGAAACCGTTCATTGCGCCGCTCTCGACCGCAGTCGGCGATCTGCAGAAGGCCACCACCTGGCTGATGCAGAATGCGATGATGAAGCCCGACAATGCCGGCGCGGCGGCGACCGACTATCTGCATTTGTTCGGCTTCGTCACGCTCGGCTACATGTGGGCGAAGATGGCCAAGGTGGCGCAGGACAAGATTGCAGCCGGCGGTACCACGCCCTATCTGTCGACCAAGCTGGTGACCGGCCGCTTCTTCATGGAGCGGATGCTGCCGGAAACCGCGCTGCGTCTGGCGCGCATCCAGACCGGCTGCGCCACGACCATGGAATTGGCAGCGGAGGCGTTTTGAGCGAAGCGCGGCGCGCGACATCGGCAAAACTCTGCTATAAATGATGACAATCATATCAGGAGGGCGTCATGCCTGAGGCATTCATCTACGATCACGTTCGCACGCCGCGCGGCCGCGGCAAGGCCGACGGCGCGCTGCACGAGGTCACGGCGTTGAAACTCGCCACCGTGCCGCTGCAGGCGCTCAAGGAGCGCAACAACCTTCCGCAAGGCAGCGTCGACGACGTCGTGCTCGGCGTGGTCGATCCGGTCGGCGAGGCCGGTTCCGACATCGCGCGTTTCGCCGCGCTCAACGCCGGTCTCGGCCAATCCGTGCCGGGCGTGCAGATCAGCCGCTTCTGCGCCTCGGGTCTCGATGCGGTGAACTTTGCGGCCGCCCAGGTCATGAGCGGCCAGCACGAGCTGGTGATCGGCGGCGGCGCCGAATCGATGAGCCGGGTCGGCATCGGCGCCTCCGGCGGCGCCTGGCCGATGGACCCCTCGATGGCGGTGCCGTCCTATTTCATGCCGCAGGGCGTCTCCGCCGACCTGATCGCCACGAAGTACGGGTTTTCGCGCGACGACGTCGACGCCTATGCGGTGCAGAGCCAGCAGCGCGCGGCAAAATCCTGGGAAGAGGGGCGTTTCAACAAGTCCGTCGTGCCGGTCAAGGACGTCAACGGCCTCACCATTCTCGCCAAGGACGAGCACATGCGCCCGACGACCACGATGCAGTCGCTCGCGCAACTGCAGCCGTCGTTCGCGGCGGTCGCGCAGATGGGCGGTTTCGATGCGGTGGCGATCCAGTCGCATCCGGAAGTCGAGCGCATCAATTATGTGCATCATGCCGGCAACTCCTCGGGCATCGTCGATGGCGCCGGCGCGGTGCTGCTCGGCAGCAAGGAGGCGGGCGCGAAGCATGGTCTCAAGGCGCGTGCAAAGATCCGCGCCTTTGCCAATATCGGCTCGGAGCCGGCGATGATGCTGACCGGACCGGTCGACGTCACCAAAAAACTGTTCGAGCGGTCGGGCATGAAGAAGTCAGACATCGACCTGTTCGAGCTGAACGAGGCGTTCGCCTCGGTGGTGCTGCGCTACATCCAGGCTTTCGACATCGACAACGCCAGGATCAACGTCAATGGCGGTGCGATCGCGCTTGGCCATCCGCTCGGCGCGACCGGCGCGATGATTCTCGGCACCGTGCTCGATGAGCTCGAGCGCACCAACAAACAGACCGCGCTGGTGACCCTGTGCATCGGCGGCGGCATGGGCACCGCGACCATCATCGAGCGCGTCTGACGCGGCGACTGCGTAGGGTGGGTTAGCCGAAGGCGTAACCCACCATGCCGCGGGGAAAGAAAGAGGTGGGTTACGCTGCGCTAACCCACCCTACGAGATTTGCAAAACCGCCGCGCCTGAGGGCAGCCGGCATCGAGGGAGCACCACATGGCCTTCAAGAACTTCAAGCTAGAGACCGACGCTGACGGCATTGCGCTCGTCACCTGGGACATTCCCGGCCGCTCGATGAACGTGCTGGACGAGACCACGATCAACGAGCTCAATGAGATCGTGAAGCAGACCACCGCCGATCCGGCGATCAAGGGCGTGGTCGTCACCTCGGGCAAGGAGGCGTTCTCCGCCGGCGCCGACCTCTCAATGCTGGAGGGCATGAACCGACGCTACGTCGAACTGCTGAAGGAAAAGGGCGAGGTCGCCGCCAACCAGTTCGTGTTCGACGAGAGCCGCAAATCCTCGCTGACGTTCCGCGCGATCGAGACCTCGGGCAAGCCGTGGGTCGCCGCGATCAACGGGCTCGCGCTCGGCGGCGCCTTCGAGCTGACGCTGTCATGCCACCACCGCGTCGCCGCCGAAAATCCCAAAACCAGGCTCGGCCTGCCTGAAGTGAAGGTCGGCCTGTTCCCCGGCGCCGGCGGCACCCAGCGCGTGCCGCGCATCGTGCCGCCGCAGGAGGCGATGACGCTGCTGCTCAAGGGCGAAGCGGTCGATCTGGTCAGGGCCAAGGCGCTGAAGCTGGTCGACGCCGTCGTGCCGGCGGCCGACCTGATCAAGACGGCAAAGGACTGGATCAAGGGCGGCGGCAAGGCCGTGGCGCCCTGGGACGAAAAGGGTTTCAAGCTGCCCGGCGGCCCGGTCTTTTCCAAGAACGGCATGATGATGTTCCCGGCCGGCAACGCCATCTACCGCCGCGAGACTTTTGACAATTATCCGGCGGCGCGGGCCATCATGAGCTGCGTCTATGAAGGCCTGCTGCTCGAGATGGATGCCGCGCTCCGCGTGGAATCGCGCTATTTCGCGAAAATCCTGCGCTCGAAGGAAGCGGCGGCGATGATCCGCTCGCTGTTCCTGTCGATGCAGGAATTGAACAAGGGCGCGCGGCGTCCGCAAAACGTGCCGGCGACCAAGGTGAAAAAGCTCGCGGTGATCGGCGCCGGATTCATGGGCGCCAGCGTCGGCTACGTGTCGGCCCGCGCTGGTCTTGATGTCATCCTGATCGATCGCGACCAGGCGAGCGCCGACAAGGGCAAGGCGCACGCCAAGAGCGTGATCGACGATCTGGTCAAGAAGGGCCGCGCCAAGGAGGCCGATCGCGACGCCATTTTGTCGCGCATCACCGCGACGCCGGACTACGCGGCGATCGCCGATTGCGATCTCGTCATCGAAGCGGTGTTCGAGGATCGCAAGGTCAAGGCCGAGACCTATGCCAAAGCACGGCAGTACCTGAAGCACGATGCCATCTTCGCCTCCAACACCTCGACCTTGCCGATCACCTCGCTGGCCGAGGAGTTCGGGGACCAGCAAAAGTTCGTCGGCATCCATTTCTTCTCGCCGGTCGAGAAGATGATGCTGGTCGAGATCATTTTGGGCAAGAACACCGGTGACGTCGCGCTGGCGACCGCGCTCGACTATGTGCGCCAGATCGGCAAGACGCCGATCGTCGTCAACGATAGTCGCGGCTTCTTCGCCAACCGCTGCGTGCTGCGCTTCACCGCCGAAGGCCTGGAGATGCTGATGGAAGGCGTGCCGCCGGCGATGATCGAGAATACCGCGCGGATGGCCGGCATGCCGGTCGGGCCGCTGTCGCTGTCTGATGAAGTTGCGCTCGATCTGGTGCTGAAGATCATGAAGGCGACCGAGGCCGATCTCGGCACGCAGGCCGTCGACCAGCAGCAGAAGAAGCTGATGGTCGAGATGGTCGAGAAGCAGGGCCGTTTTGGCCGCAAGAACGGCAAGGGCTTTTACGATTATCCGGAGAAGGGCAAGGGCCAGAAGAGCCTGTGGGGCGAGCTGTCATCGCTGCAGCCCCAGCATGTCGACCCGGACACGCTCGACATCGAGGAGTTGAAGCAGCGTTTTCTGGTGGTGCAGGCGGTGGAAGCCGCGCGCACGGTGGAGGATCACGTCATCACCGATCCGCGCGAGGCCGATGTCGGCTCGATTCTCGGTTTTGGTTTTGCTCCGTTCACCGGCGGCACGCTGTCCTACATCGATTTCATGGGGACGAAGAAGTTCGTCGAGCTGTGCCACAAGCTTGAAGCCAAATACGGCTCGCGCTTCACCCCGCCAAAACTGCTCGAAGAGATGGCCGCCAAGGGCGAGACTTTCTACGGCCGCTTCCCGCCAAAGAAGGTCGCCGCCGCCGCGGCCTGAGGCGCGTGTCAGAGAGATCATCTCTGACTACCGCGGCGGCGGTGCGCCCCCTCCCCCCTTGCGGGCTACGACATTCACACTTCTTGAGGCTTGCTGGAGGGCTCAGAAGCTGACTCTCTATGGCGATGATTCGCATTTTGGAGGGGTTGAT
>Ga0335071_10000048_pt1 | contig 139134 bp, 122 predicted proteins | sample Lox_Sample_15_FD_206724 | JGI IMG/M metagenome (GOLD analysis project Ga0335071, IMG submission 206724) | Soil microbial communities from Loxahatchee National Wildlife Refuge, Florida, United States - Lox_Sample_1.5 | ecosystem: Environmental > Terrestrial > Soil > Wetlands | place: USA...
CGGTCGCCTTGCCGAGTGATACAAGGTCTTCAGGCCCCGGTCATAGCCAGTGGACGGTGAAATGTCCAAGCAACGACAATGTTCAAATTGCGGAGCTTCCCCCGTGTCCTGGACCCATACGGGGACTGGCGCTCTGACGGTTGAATCTCTTGCTTCACGGCTGTAGGTTTCGGTTCCCTGGTGCACAATCCCAGCTAAGCTAGACGTGGTCTGTCCGACCGACCACTCGTGCACGTCTCCCATCCTGTCTTGGCTCGCATCGAACTCACAAGGACAGCGAACTCCGTTTGACGCACGACACGATCACCTTCCTAGGCAACTTCGGGACCCAGAACTTGGGAAACGAGTACACGCTCGCGGCCATCGTCCGGAGCGCTCGCGAGCGCCGGCCCCAAGCGAGGCTAGCCTGCGTCTGTCCCAACCCTGAAGACGTCTCGACGAGACACGGGGTCCAGGGGTTCCTCATCTCCTATCGCTACTCGAAGGAGTTCACGCGGAGAGCATGGCACCGAGCGTCGACCCGGCTTGTCAGGATTCTGCGGCGCCTGTTCGTCCGCGGGCCCCGTGAGATCTGGGGCCTCGCCCGAGCCTACCGCAGTCTTGCCGGAACGCGGATGCTGGTCATGACGGGAACCGGAATGCTCGGGGACTTCGGGATCGAACCGCTGGGTCTCCATTATGAGATCTTGAAGTGGGCGGCCCTTGCCAAGGCCCACGGGGCCAAGGTCCTGTTCGTTAGCGTCGGTGCCGGTCCGCTGGCCAAGCCCCTGAGCAGGCGGATCGTGAAGTGGGCACTGTCGATCGCTGACTACCGATCCTATCGCGATGAGTTCTCAAGGAGGTACCTCGCAGAGATCGGTTTCGACACGAAAAAGGATTTCGTCTACCCCGACATCGCGTTCGGCTTGCCGGTGGATGCCGCTTTGCCGCGTCTGCGTCGCACCCGCGTCGTCGGACTGGGTGTGATGGACTATTACGGAACGGAATCGGATCCACGGCGTGGCGAAGAGACATATCGGCAGTACTTGGAGAACCTCGCAAACTTCGTTTCCTGGCTGCTCGAGCGCGACTACACGGTCCACCTGCTCATCGGCGACGTAACCTACGATCGTTCCGGCAAGCAGGACTTGCTGAAGTTGCTCGAGAGGCGCCCCTCGCCAACGAAAGGGCGGATCGTCGACATACCGATCTCGTCCAACGAGGACTTGCTGAGGGCGATATCGGAAACCGGGTTCGTCGTGTCCGCGCGTTTCCACAACCTCGTCCTGGCGGTGATGCTCGGCAGACCGATCTTGGCCCTCGCTTACCATCCGAAGATCGTGGAGCTGATGTGCGGCCTGGGGCTCTCCGAGTACTGCCACGACATCGAGCGGTGGGACGCAGCGAGGTTGACCCGACAATTCCTCGGGCTGGAGCAGAATGCAGCCCTGATCGCATCGCGCGTGGAGCAAAGAGCGGCCGAGTGGCGCGAGGCGCTTGCTGAACAATACGACCGGATCTTCCCCTGGGAGGGGAGCGACGCCGCTCTCGACCGTTCGCCCCAACGCCGTGCCGTGGTAAGGAGGACATGAATGAGCAGAGGCGGGCACTTTCTGGAGAGAGCGGCCAGGGCTCGCGTGTTCGGCGGAACGCCCATGGGAAGGTACCTGCGCATCAACGAGGCCGTCTGGGCTCGACTCCCACCAAAGATCAGGACCCTGCGCCCCGTCGAGTCGTACGGCCGACTCCTTCATGCCCTAGTCCTCGCCCACGGCCGTCGCGAGATGTTCCACGGTACCTTCTTCTTCAGGAATCGTCCCGAACTGGAACTGATCTGCCGCCTGGCCGTTCAAAGGGGCACGACCGGCGAACAGGTCAAGCTGGCGGTCGTCGGCTGCAGCAACGGGGCGGAAGTTTATTCCATCGGGTGGACCATCCGGTCGGCCCACCCATCATTGAACCTGCTGGTCAACGCCGTCGACATCTCTCCCGAGGTAATCCAATCGGCCCGTGATGGCGTATATCCCCTGGGTGTGGACCGCCTGGTGAGGGAAGCGGTCCTCGCGCGCGTGACTCCGGAGGAGATGGACCGAATGTTTGAGGTAGCGGGGGGCGTGGCTCGGATCAGGCCCTGGCTCAAGGAGGGCATCGCCTGGCACCAAGCCGATGCAGCGGACCCGCGCCTGGCCGTATCGTTGGGCCTCCAGGACATCGTTATCGCCAATCGCCTTCTCTGTCACTTGGAGCCCGCAGTCGCCGATCGAGTGCTCCGCGCCATCGCCAGGCTGGTCGCACCTGGCGGGTACCTGTTCGTGTCGGGGGTCGATCTGGACGTCCGCATGGCTGTGGCTGAGTCACTCCGATGGAGTCCGGTGCTCGAGTCGATGCGGGAACTGCACGAAGGGGACATCTCTCTTCGGCTCGGGTGGCCCACCAAATACTGGGGCCTGGAACCCTTCGACGCGAAGCGGTCTGACTGGCAGAGGCGGTACGCGTCCGTGTTCCAAGTCGCGTGATCCCCGCCGAGCCACTGCTTGAGCGACGCGATTAGCCCGCCTTTGCCTGTGATGCCATCTGTGGAGGCCCCTGCTTCCACACCTCCCAGGGGGTCTGGCCGCGCGTGTACATGTCCTCGAGGAGTTGTTTCTCCTTGAAGGTGTCCATACACGCCCAGAACCCGTCATAAGAGTAGGACAGGAGCCGGCCCGCCACCGCCAGACGCTGGAAGGGCTCTTGGACCAACTCCTCGCCGGGATTGATCCACCGGAAGATCTCACTGCGGAAGATGAAGAACCCGCCGTTGATCCGCATACCCACGTCCTTCACATGCCGGATGGCTTTCACCTTTCCGCCGTCCTCAATCGAGACCAGGTGGAAGCTCGAGGTCGGCACCACGCCGACGAAGCAGCCCACCATCTCCGGGCGGCGAGCAAAAAAATCGATCTCTTCGGGGAGGGGCAGGTCCGATAGCCCGTCGCTGTAATTGGCGAGGAACATCTCCTCTCCGGCCAAGTGGGGCTCGACGGCCTTGAGCCGCTGGCCGATGTTGGCGTTCATCCCCGTGTCTACGAACGTGATCCTCCAGTCCTGGATGTCGCTACCGAGCAGCTCGACGGTCTTGCCGCCATCCTTCATGACGAAGTCGTTGGAGACGGTCTCGTCGTACTCGAGGAAGTACTTCTTGATCGCGTCCCCCTTGTACCCCAGGCAGAGGATGAACTCCTTGTGACCGAATTGCGCATAGTAGCGCATCAGGTGCCATAAAATCGGACGGTAACCGACCGGAACCATGGGCTTGGGGATAGACTCGGAGTACTCACGGAGCCGCATCCCGAGCCCACCGCAGAAAATCACGACCTTCATTGGTTGTCCTCCTTCTAGCGGGCTCGTGACCCTCAGGGCCTTTCCCTCACGATCAAAGCCGTCTCATACACTCATGCGGCGCCTTACTTCGGGCTCGACCTGGTCGAGGAGCTTCCACGCCGCATCCTTCACGGAAATCATCGATATCGGAAGCGGCCAGTGCAGGTCGAGGCGTGGGTCGGTGGGGTGTAGGCCGCCCTCAGCTCCGGGCGTGTAGAACTCCCCCATCAAGTAGGTCGTCTCCGTCGCGTCCTCGAGTGACTGGTATCCGTGGGCGAAACGTTCCGGCACGTAGAGCGCCCGGTGGTTGTCCGCGTTGAGCTCGACCGCTATGTGCCGCAGGTACGAGAGGCTTTCGGGCCTGAGGTCTATGATGATGTCGAGGATCGCGCCACGGGTGCACTTCACAAGTTTCGTTTCCGCCGCGGGAGGGAACTGGAAGTGCATCCCCCGCAACGTTCCCCTTCGCCTGTTGAAGGCTATGTTGGACTGGGCGATCGTCGGCTTAAGCCCATGCTCGGCCATCTCGCGCTGACAGAATGCCCGGGCGAAGAAGCCCCGATCATCTTCGCGCCGTTCAAGGTCAAGGAGGAAGGCCCCCTTCAGTTCGGTTTCGGTAAAAATCATGGTTCCCTACAGCGTGGACCCGCGGGCGGCGAGTCGAACCGCAACCCCGCTCAGTGGTTAGGCGAACACTCGGAATCAGGTCCCTTAGTTTAGTTTAGTTAGTTAGTTAAGTTAGACAATTTGATTGGCTGGCGCCATCCCGTCGAACGACAGAACACAGAAGGCGATCCCGAATTAGGGTCTGTCGCTAAAACGAGCGAAAGCACGGTCGAACTCGTGTCCGCGTGAGACCGGGAACTGATCTTGCATGTTCCGCTATAGACCCCAGTATAGTCCGTCTCCGTTTCGCTGGCTCGACTCCACGTGTCCCGCGATCGCGGCATCTCCGGAGATGCAAGCAGGGCAGGCGCACGGTCGGCCCTCGGTGGGGACGTAGCCCGCGGGCGACCTCAGCCGCGTCTGGTGCCCGAATGTCCCATCGGTAGGGGGCAGCGTGCGCGGTGGCGATGGTACCGTGGGCCCTCTTCGGCACCTGGTGATTACGCTCCGGATGAAGGGTTCTCAGATATCGGCGTGGCAGTCCGCTGCCGGGACGGCTCACCCCTCGAAGGATCGCTGGGCCGGCCTCCTCGCCGAGGTTCTGGTCTCGACGAACGCGGACCGCCTCCCGCTGCGCCGCAGGCGAGGGTCCTTCGGCGCCAGGAGCTGCGTCTGCCCTTTTGACGCTCGCGGCTCTATGGAGGAATCCGGCACGGAAGATGGGTCTGCTCGGAATGCAAGGGACCGCTCTGAATAACTCTTCCTCAGAGTAGCTATTGTTTGGTTCCCTCGCTCCCGACTTGGTCGGCCACATTTGGTACATCGAGCGCTGTTGCCATCTCACTAAGCAACTCGACTTGGTCGAATACCTTGCCGTGTACTGCCTCCGACGGAGCCGTGGCGAGGTAGGCGATCGCCTGTGCGGCGCTTTGAGCGGGCAACATCTGCCAACGCGCGTCCCAAGGAAACAGCGCCTTGGTCATGTCGGTAGCGATGGCTGTGAGGCGGACGACGGTGACGTCGATACCTCCGACTTCGGCCGCGAAGAACGCCGACAAAGCCTCCAGCGCTCTCTTACTGATTCCGTAGCTGGCGATGCCATCGGGAGAGACGTGGGCCGGATCCGCTGCGATTGATGATACGTTGATGATCCGGCCTCCGGTTCGTTGTTTCAACATCAGGCGGATCGCTGCGCCGGCGACTTCAAAGGGAGCGATCAGGTTTACACGGAGCGTCCGCTCGAACTCCTCCGTGGAGGTCGCCCATATCGGCTTGCGGACCGGATCATGGATCGCCGCGTTGTTGACTATGACATCGATCCCTCCGAGCACCCGCGCTGCTGCCTCGACTAACTCCCGTCCCGTGTCCATAGCAGCAAGGTCGCCGCCGACTGCGGCCACCCGGCTACCGTACTCGCGGGACAGCGCTGCCGCGACTCCCTGAGCCGCTTCGACCCGTCGGCCGTGAATTGCGACCAAGGCTCCTCGATGGGCGAACTCGGCTGCAGTCGCGAGGCCAATCCCCCGAGTTGAGCCGGTGACCAAGATGCGCTTTCCGACCAGGCTCCGGTGATCGTAGCCGAGGCGTGAGAGCATCCGCTGCGTGGCGGTAGGTCCGATCAGGGCGCTTTCGAGTCGACGACCTAGCCCCACGGCCTTAGCCGCCATGAGACGCAAGCGATACAAGATTGCCATGAACACCCCCGAGGATTCTGCGACACAGCCTGGGGTATCCTCAACTCGTGATCATTCGTATGCGCCGACCACCTGGAATAGACCAGGCTGCAGAATATGACTACAGGAGCCGGCGATGATCTACGGTGGGCATGGAGCCCCTCATTTCCACGGGTTCTTCCCTCTGATACCACCGTTGGCCTCCGTGTACCATCACCTCGGACAGGCCCAAGAGCCGGCACCTCATGTTGAGGGTTCATCGAGGAAACGGATTCTCCTTGGGGGCCGGTGCCACGCGCCTTCTTGGTTTCATGGAAACGCGGTCAAGAGAAGGGTTTCCGTGGCCGTCGCTGTTCAGCATTTGAGATCGGTTGTTTAGGCTGGGGCTGTGCACGAGGGGTCTCCTGGAGCTTACACTGTCCGTGTTGTCCGGTCTGGGCACATCAAGACCGACTCCAATGGGTCATGCACAAGTACCTTCCCCATGCGGCCCCAAAGAGGACCAGGCTCGCCAACCGAGACTCGGTAGTATATGGAAAGTCGTGACAGGTGCGGCTTCGAAGCTGCGGCGTCCAATCCGTATCGTTCGAAGAGGAAAGCGACGGAGTCCCGGTACGACATGGAAGATCGCAAAGGCGTGCGGGTTGTCGAGGGAAGCGTTGGACGTATCCTCCTCTTGTCCATGCGACGGATCCATGACCTTGTTGCCTTCTGCTTGGCGTACGAGTTCGAGGACGTCGTCGCAGAGGTGACTGGGGCCGACCGGATCGAGCCTGAGCGGGAAGCAACGCTCGAGTTGTTTCGCCGGGTGTACAAACTGACGCGGTACGCCACTAGGTCAACCCGGCTCGCGCACCTGCTCACACCTCCCCCTCCGCACGTCCGGCTGGAGAGGGACTACGAGCTGTTCTTCCCTGTCTTCAACCACCCGCACGAGCTGTTCGCGCTGGCGAGCATTCAGGGCTGGCGTGAACGGTGCCAAAAGGCCGCCTGCTTCGTGAGCGAAGCCTGGCCCCATTTGTTGCCTAGGTACCTGATCGAGCTCCTCAGGCCTTTCGACCACGTGTTTCTCGGCGTCCATGGTTGCGTGGAGAAGGTGGCTGAGCTAATCGAGCGACCTTGTAGTTATTTACCGCTGGCAGTCGACGTGCTGCGCTTCTCACCTCATCCCGGGCAGCCCCCGGAGAGGGTCATCGACGTTTGCAATATCGGACGACGATCGGTGATCGCGCACGATGCATTACTGGCCCTGGCTCGCGGACGACGGATTTTCTACTATTACGACACGGTCGCGGCTAGCGGAACCAACCGGCTTCAGCGGACCTTTCGCGTCGACGATCCGGCTGCACACCGCCTACTCCTCGCCAACCTGCTCCGGCGGAGCCGTTTCTTCATCGCGAACCGTGCGCGCGTGAACGAAGCCGAATTTACCTATACGAGGGAGGAGATCTCCAGCCGGTTCTACGAGGGTGCTGCCGCGGGGACGGTGATGCTCGGAGAGGCACCCCGCACCAAGGAGTTCCAGCACCAGTTCGACTGGCCAGACGCACTCCTACCGATTGAGTTCGATTCTCCATACATCGCGCGCGTGCTCGAAGATCTCGTGAACGATCCAGATCGTATGGCGCGGATCAGCGCAGCGAACTCGCGTAATGCCGCGCTTCGACACGATTGGGTCCACCGGCTCCGGACCGTCTTCGACAACCTAGGGCTCAGAGCTACGGCGGGGATGTTGTCCCGCGATGAAAGCCTTCGGATGCTCGCGGCCCAGGCTGGACAGCCGTACGATAAGTCCCAAGGCGGGGGGGCAAGCTCTGGCGGGTTGTTGAGAAAGTCGGGAGGATAGACAGAACCGCCACAACCTGTGCCGTCGGCGCGTTCGTTGGCCTCCCCAGCGCGCGACGTCAGTATGGCGACGCCGATCCGGAGCGCCGCGTGACTATAGCGGGAGACCCCTGCTTCGTCGTCTCCTGGTGAACTGCGCCAGCTACATGCTCAACCGCGGGCCGGAGTCGGCCTGAACCACTTGGGGACTGGCTCTTGCGATGCGAGGCAAGAAGAACGCGACAAAGGCGAGCGGGTCGATGCTTGGGGAGGGGAGATCGCGATCGCGGAAGACAAGAGCTCGCTCGAGGTCGTCGCGCATCTCTCCAGGAACCTGACGGCCACTTCACCGTTTTCCGAAGCTCCTTCGCGGCCCCAATGCCCCGGTCAGAACACGACTTTGCGGCAGTAGAAGGCTTCCGCGTGGGCGTCTGGGGCGACGCACTCCATCCCGCGGATACGCGCCACTCCCCTAAGGAGGTCCGCGGTGAGCCAGTGCTTGCCCGTCTGGGATGCGAAGTGTTCGAGGACGAGCGCGATCTTCCGCTCCAGCGTTGCGACCGAAAGCGTGACGAACGCGTTTGGTGCACCGAAGTCTCCATCGTACTTCGGGATCTCGTACTCTAGGATGAGGTGGTTGCGCCAGGTGTTCCAGGTCAGATCCGAAATCGTTCTGTGATCCTGATGGCGGTCCTCGCGGAAGTGGGTGAACACGATATCCGGCGCAACTTGCTGCTTCAGCGCCTCAAACTCGTCCTTCACCTCCGCGCCCTGGTACGGCAGAAATCCGTCCCGGAACCCCTTGACTAGGATGCGCTTCTGGCGCACTCCTGCCAGAAAGAGCTCGGCCGACGCGCGCGCTTCGCGCTCACGTTCCTGTGTCGAGGTGAACACCACCCAAGTGACGTCCAACTCGTGATGCTCCTCCGCTAAGCGAAGGATGCTGCCGCCGCAGCCGATCTCGATGTCGTCCGGGTGCGCGCCCAGCGCCAGGACTCGCCTGACGCCCGGCGGGCCCGGCCAGAGGGAGATCCTCCGCATCCTCACCTCCTTGAGCGCGGCCTGGTCAAATTGCGGCGCGCGCCGATGTACTTCGAAACTCCCCAGGAAACCCGACCCAGGCGGCTCTTTGGGCCTGATACCGATGTCGACGAGGCTGGCGTTTAAGTCGCGGACATCCCTGGACTAAAGAGTCATCGCATACCGGCTGGCCTGCGAATGAAGTTGGGGGCGTTCTCGCCCACCCGGGGAAGCATTGTGGGACAAGACTTGGCCTTGAACAAGCGGACGCTCTGCCCGAGGTGAGCATCGGGCCTCGCGAGGTGCAGACGGTTGGCCGATCGCCAACTGTAAGCCTGGGGACGAAGTTAGAGTGCTCTCTGCCTCGTCTATCGCTGACGAGGACAGCTCTCATGGAGCACCTCCTGGTGGTGCGTTCCCGCTGAGGACGCCCTGGCCTTCCGCCGGTTGCTCGGCAAGGAGGCCGGCGTCCTGGAGCGCTTGGGCCGCCGCGAGAACGACTTGGAAGGGCAGTTGGGAGCGCTCGGCGATCTCCAGGAGCGACGCGCGGCCATCGGATTGGTTGAGCACCCAGAGCATCGCTGCCTGGTGCGCGACGGCGTGGCTTTGCCCGCCGATAGGTCCGTACAGCCCGCGTTTGCCGAGTTGGGGCTCGCACTTTGGCGAGAGGTTTATGTACCGGCGGTTCCCCTCCAAAACCTGGCAGACCTCGAGGTATCTCCTGAGCGAACTCACTAGCTGATTGGGCTTAACCAGCGCTGGATTATCACCGGAGGTGTGGTACTCAGGATACTCGCCGTGCGGGGTCCGCGTCAGCGAACCGACCGGCAGGTCGAACCCCGGGGAGCAGTACTGTCGTTCGTCGTAGCCGTAGGGGCTGAAGTCCCGGAGTTCGTATGACTCACCGCAGTGGCGAAGCACGTAAGCCACGGCGCGATCGATCTCGGCGCCGCCGCGGCGGCTGCGCTTGTAGTGGAATGGTCCCTCGTCGCCGACGCAGGCCACCACTAGGCCGTGACGGATGAGCGCTGTCCGGTCCTCGTTCCGGGCCAGCCAGGCGATGGCCCCGATGGTCCCAGGTACGAACAGGAACCGGTAGGTGTAGCGCAGCGGTAACCCCTCCATCAGGTGGGCCAGGGTGCCGGCCAACACCATGCCCGAGAGGTTGTCGTTGGCGAGCGACGGATGGCAGCAGTGGGCCGAGATCAGGACCTCACCAGTCGTGGCCCCAGGCAGAACCAGCTCGCCGTAGGTGAGCGAGCCAATCTCCAGACTGCTGTCGATGAGAACGTCGTAAAGCCCGGGCGAGAGGCTCGCGCGAATTCGATCGGCCAGGCAAAACCCCCATTCTTCCTTGTAGTAAGACGTTCGATAGGGGACGAGGTCGGGCTTCTCCGGGATCGAATACAGGTGCCTTTGGAGCTCTTCCAGCGGAATCCGGCCGCGGAAAGGGGCGCTGTAGTTGAGCACGTGCAGGTTGAGCCACTGTGCGTCCGCAATTACTTCTCCGCTGGGCGCGGTGAGCCTAGCCGCGCGTAGGTTCCACTCCTTGGGAACCACCCAGTCGAAGACGGACGTTCCGGAGGGCACCTCTCGGAGCTCCAGAGGAGCGAGCCGCCGAAGGGTGAGGAGCGATCGGCGCAAGCCCTCGCCGGTGATACTCCGGCAGATGGGATAGAGCTCGCGGAGGAGTGCATGCATCTCCTCGCCAAGCCGCGGCGCGTCTAGCGCCTCAGCGAGCTGCCCGATCTCCGTCGCCGCGTTTGTCGTCGTGCGGCGGCCAGGGTCCCGTGTGACGGTGGGCATGCGGAGAGTTCCCGCGAGTCGCGGTCAGATCAATCGATGACCCTAACCTCTGGGATCGGAACGACGAACTTGCCGCCCCATCCCTTGATGTACCCCATCTGTCGGACGATCTCGTCCCGGAGGTTCCACGGGAGGATCAGGACGTAATCTGGCTTGGCTTCTGGGATGGCCTCGGGCGCCCGGATGGGAATGCGCGAGCCGGGTAGGTACTTGCCTTGCTTGTAGATGTTTCGGTCGACCGTAAAGTCGATGAAGTCTGTCCGAATGCCGCAGTAATTCAGGAGGGTGTTGCCCTTCCCGGGGGCGCCGTAGGCAACGATCCGCTTGCCCGCTCGCTTGGCGGTGATGAGGAAATCGAGCAGTTTTCGCTTGGTCTCCTTCACTTGCTCGCCGAAGCCGGCGTAGGTCTCGAGACGCATAAGCCCGGCTTCCACCTCGCGCCGGCGCAGCGCCAGGACACGCTCGGCCACGGGTTTAGTGCCATCCCCGTCATGCCGCGCGTAGATGCGTAGTGAACCACCGTGAGTGGGGAGTTCCTCGACGTCGAAGAGGGTGAGCCCATGTGCGGCGAAGATCTTCTCTACGGCTATGAAGGAGAAATACGAGAAGTGCTCGTGGTAGATAGTGTCGAACTGGTTCTCCTTCATGAGCCGGAGCAGGTGCGGGAACTCGATCGTGATGATGCCATCTGGCTTGAGGAGGATTTTGAGGCCGCCCACGAAGTCATTCAGGTCGGGGACCTGCGCGAGGACGTTGGCGCAGCAGATGAGGTTGGGTTGCTTCTTCTGCGTTACCAAATCCTGCGCGGTGGCCCGACCGAAGAACCTCACCAGCGTGGGAACGCCCCTCTCCACCGCTGTCCTGGCCACGTTGGCGGCCGGCTCGATGCCCAGCACCGGAATACCCTTCCTTACGAAGTGCTGGAGGAGGTACCCATCGTTGCTAGCCACCTCGACCACGAAGCTCTCGCTCGAGAGGTGGAACCGATCCGCGATCATATCTGCGTAGCGGCGCATGTGCTCGACCCAGCTCTCCGCGTACGAAGAAAAGTAGGCGTACTCGCTAAAGATCTCCTCCGGGCTGACGTACTCTTGAAGCTGCACCAGGAAGCACGCCTCGCACACGTACACGCGCAGTGGATAGAAGGGCTCCATGGCGTTGAGCTTCTCAACTGGCACGTAGCTCTCGCATAACGGCGACATTCCCAAGTCGACGAATACATGTCGCAGCGGGGAGCCGCAGAATAGGCAACCTCGGGAAGCGGGCGCTGGGTTCTCCAAGTTCGTGTCCCTTCTATGCATAACCCAATTTAGGCCCCTGAACGGGCCCGGCTGTGTATCCCTTGCGCCGGTTGGCCCCGGCCGGGCCGGTCAGATTGCAGGCGCGATCCGTTGTCCCGGAGGTCAAGCGACGCTCCGCCACAGGTGTTCCGCGAGGTCAAGCGGAGGCTTGCATCGCGCATGGAGGCGTCCTGCCAGAAGAGAGGAGACCACGCGGTGAAAGGCAGCGACTTCCGGCGCCCTCGGGCGCGTTGAGGTCCCCCACTCGAAGGCAGCCTCGGTTCAATCCTCCGGTTCCGGTAAGCGCGGCAAACCGTCCCGGCCCCGAGAGCGGTCTTCACTTCGCTGAGCCGCACACGACCTGGTTTGGTGGGGCTTTCGGGACGCAGAGCGACGACGACGTCGAGGGCGGCGCCGCGCGGGACATGGACCAGTGTCTCGGCGTGGTGAGGAAGATGAAAGTGAAGGGTGAAGGCGATGTTTCTCCGGGCGGTCACCAGGGCACGCCTCCGTCTCGCGAGATCACTCTTGCAGAAAGTGCGGGCACGACCCGCGTCCGCCCGCTCAACCCGACCTCGATGACGAAGCCCGGGAGTGTCGACTTGGCGAACATCACGTGCGCAGTCCCCCGGGCGAGGTCCAGCGCAGCTGCGGGTCCAGCAGGCCCGAGGCCATGAGTTGTCTCAGCTGGTCGATCCGCCTGTACCGGGGACCTTCGAAGTCCTCGAGCTTAAGTCCGATGGCCTGGTACGCCTGGTAGAGTTGCCGCGCTCCCTTCCGGGCGTCCCACTGAGGGCGGAATCCGGGGAGTACACGGTTGATCTTGGAGAAGTCGGCTCGATAGTTCCGTTTATCCGGTCCCGCGTCGTTTGCGAATGCGATCTCGCAGCCGGGGACGGTCTCCTTCACGATTTCGGCGATCTCCCGGATTCGGTAGTTCTCGTCGGAGCGGCCGACGTTGAACGCCTGTCCCCGCACCACCTCTTCGGGCGCGGCCAGGACGGCCAGGAAAGCCCGGGCGATGTCCTCAATGTGGACGATGGGTCGCCAGGGCGTGCCGTCGCTCTTCAGGAACACCTTGCCCGACGTGAAGGCCCAGGCGACCAGGTTGTTGAGGACCACGTCGAATCGAAGGCGCGGCGAAGCGCCGTAGGCGGTGGCGCAGCGCAGGAACGTGGGGGCGAAGGTAGGGTCAGCGAGCGGCCCGACGTCTCGCTCCACCATCACCTTGGACTCTCCGTAGGCGGTGACCGGGTTGAGCGGCGACGACTCGTCGACGGGAGCGTCCCCGGCCGCGCCGTAGTTGCTGCATGAGGAGGCGAACACGAACCGGCGAACACCCGCTGCCTTGGCCTTGCGGGCGATCTCGACCGAGGCCCGGTGGTTGATGTCGTAGGTGAGCTGTCGGTTGAGGTCGCCGAGGGGGTCATTGGAGAGGGCGGCGAGGTGGATGATGGCGTCGAAGTCGGCCAGGGTCTTCACCTCCACCGATCTCACATCCTCAACGATGGTCCGGATGGACTCGCTCCATTCGCCGAACGTCGAGCGCCGGTACAGATCGGTGTCCAGCCCCACCACCTCGTGACCAGCCCCGAGTAGCACAGGCGCCATCACCGTGCCGATATAGCCGCGGCTGCCGGTCAGAAGAATCCTCATTGTCCCGTTCCCCTGTTGGAGTTTGCGGTTTGGCCCGAGTGCTTACCGGAGCCGGGGCTGCGGCGCCAATACATCGTTCTTCGTTCCTTCGCCGCTCCGTCCACGGTCGCGAACGGTTAGCATCTCCTCGGCGGATGTAGGTACCAGCGCACGAGGGTCACGCACAGACATGTCCCGGAGCGTCACCGGTAGCGGGGACACCCTCCCGGGCCTGCGGGCAGGGCGGCTGGCGGACAGTGACAGCGTGGGACACGCTGCCCGGATCGCGCGACCCTCACCGTGGGGGAGCGTCCCCAGCGATCGGCCCGCGGCAGATTCGGCTGGAGGCTACGAGTTGGCACGGCGGGCCCGCGTCAGCCCACGAGGATGCAGCCCGCGATGCGCTCCCGTCCGAGGAGCGACACAGTTCGCTTCACCTCGGCAACTCGCGAGCGGTTGAGGCGGATGACGACAACCACTAGGTCGGCATGCTCGGTCGCGACCAGCGCCAAGGGCTCGGTGACGACGGGTGGCAAGGAGATGATGAGGCGGGCAGAGGGCGCCACCGCCAGCGCCTCCTTCGGGCTGGTGGGTTCCTCCTCGGACGAAGTGCGGGCCGCACCAGGTGCAGGCTTCTCCGGCCCCGGCGCCTGGGCCGGCTCCTCCGTCGTAACGGGGCGGGGTTCGGGGGTCCCCGGAGAGACGCTCGGCCGGGCACCATCCTCGGGCGAAGGTTCCGGACCATCGGCCTCGGAGGACACATTCATCACCCGTTGCAAGCGGCCGTTCAGGCGGCGCTCACGCTTCAGGTGCTGCTGCAAGTCCGCCAGCGCTAGCGCCGACCCGTACTCGAGTTTCGAGACGGTGACGGCCGTGACCGGCCCGTAGCTCAACTGCTGTCCGATGCCCGCCAGGACGTCGGCGACGTCGGCGCTGGAGCCGTCACGGTCCGCGGGGATGACGACCAGCGACCCCCACTCCGCTCGTGCCAGGCTGGTCCACAGCTCGATGTACCCACGGTTCCACCGTGTTGCAGATTCGTAGAGAGAGCCGTTCCGGTTCTCGATGCTCTTCAAGCGGTCGCCTCCGGACGCGGGACGGAGGCAATATGAAGGCGGGGGTCTTCCCCGGTCAAGATGGAGGCGTTCAGGGCAAACTCGCGCAGCCCCCACGATGGGTTGGCCGAATCAGGGAGCGTCCAGAGGGTGTCGCCAAACGCTCACGTAGGGGACACAGGGAACGAGACCTTCGGATGAATAGCCTTCCCGTCCGCTCAGCGCGGCGGCGACTGAGTCCATCTGCATCCACCGCGGATCGGTATGGTCCGGGTCACCCAGGACCGCGTGACCGATCTCGTGCACCAGCACCGTCTCTTCGATGCAGACAAAGGTCCCGAGGCCCGGGTCGCGCGTGGTCAGCTGGACGTTCCCGTCGAAACAGCCGAGCGCGCTCCCGCCACCACATTCCACCGATGGTGCATCCACGATCGTAATGGTCCTTCCGTTCAGGTCGCTCCAAGAACCTCCCCAGTAGCTCAGCGCGACGTCGATGGTGTCGTGCAGCCGGGACTGAAAATCGGCCGCTTCGGTGAAAGGGGCATCCGTTTCGAGCACCAGCCGCATCTCCTGAACGCCCTGAACGCCTTCGTCGGGCTGTGAGCCGCCGCAGGAGGCTGTCGCCAGGGCAACCGCCAAAGCAAGCGAAGGGCTCGCGTCCAATCGCATCTCCCCAATTCCCCACAGTGAAGGTAGGAGAGCGGGAGTCGATGGCGTAGCGGGTGAACAAACGACGCCGGAGAATTGGACACCGGGTCCGGAGACGAAGCCGATTCGACCGACGGCAGGTAGCACCCTTCCTCACCTGGGAGCAGCCTCTTTCGACCGATATACCACCGGCTAAGCAAATGGCATCCTGTGCCATAACCGAGTGACACCCGATCCACGGGCACCTCCCGTTCGGCCTCCCGCCCCCACGCAGCAGGAGAACCCCATGCACCGCCTAGGTTCCAAGCTTGCCGCACTCTCGATGTCGGCGGCGGTCTTCGCCTGTTCTGCCCAGGTCAGCGGGACGGCGCAGACTGCGGCGCAGACGGTCTCGGTGGCGGTGGAGCCTGCGGCAGCGACCCTCGCGACCGGACAGGCGACGCAGTTCGCGGCTGTCGTCACGGGGACCGCTGACGTCGCAGTCACCTGGCAGGTCGACGAGAGCGGCGGCGGAACGGTTTCCAGCACCGGCCTCTACACCGCGCCCAACGTTGGCGGTACCTACCATGTCCGCGCCGTCTCCCAGGCGTTGCCGAGCGTCTCGGGCGTGGCCACCGTCACGGTCACCGTACCGGCGCCCGGCTCGGTCGTCATCTCCCCCAAGAACGCGACCGTCCTGGCGGGTGGGACGGCCACGTTCACCGCCACGGTCACGAACCTCGCAAACAGCTCCGTCACCTGGTCGATCCAGGAGACCTCGGGTTGCGGTTCCATTTCCGCGGGCGTTTACACGGCGCCGGGAGCGGCCGCGACCTGTCACGTCGTCGCGACCAGCGTGGCCGATGCCACGAAGACCGACGTAGCCACCGTGATCGTTACGATACCTACTCCGGTGGTAGTGACGGTCACGCCCTCCACGGGAACGGTGGACGCCTGCAGAACGCTGACCTTCTCCGCTAGCGTGTCGGGGACAACCAACCAGGCCGTGGCCTGGTCGGTCGCCGAAGGAAGCGCCGGGGGTTCCGTCTCCGCCTCAGGCGTCTACACGGCGCCCTCCAGCTCGGGAACCTATCATGTCGTCGCGACTAGCCAGGCGTCCGCATCGTCGACGGCTCAGGCCACGGTCACTGTGCAGGATCACATTCTCTCGGTGACCATCAACCCGGTGACGACCACCTTGACCACGGGAGGCACCCAGCAGTTCACGGCCACGGTGACCACCACCTGCGGGAACTTCGCGGCCCAGTAACCCGAGCGGCGAGCGCATCTGCGACATCGACGACGTGCTCACCCCGTCGGGATGAACTAGGCTCCCCTCCACGCGGAGGGGAGCGATGGTCACGGGTCAGGCAAACGTTCTCATCGTGGGGGGCGGCATCGTTGGCCTCGCGCTCGCGCGGGCACTCCTGGCGCGGGGCCACGAGAACATCGCCATCGTAGAGAAGGAACCCGAGTTAGGCAGGCACGCCTCAGGGCGCAACAGCGGTGTCCTCCACGCCGGCATCTACTACGCCCCCGATAGCCTCAAGGCACGTTCCTGCCTGCGCGGGAACTTCCTCATGAAGGCGTATTGCAAGGAGAGGGGCCTACCGGTTCTGGAGAAGGGCAAGGTGATCGTCGCCCGTGCCGAGGACGAGTTGCCCGCGCTCGACGAGCTCCATCGGCGGGCCCTCGCCAACGGCGCCAAGGTTGACTTCTTGGATGAGAAAGAGCTCGAGGAAGTCGAACCCTCCGCCCGGACTGTGGGGCGCGCGCTCTTCTCCCATTACACCGCCGCGGTGGACCCCAAGCTGGTTCTGCAATCGCTTCGAGCGGACCTCGAGGCCACCGGGCGTGCCAGGCTCCTCGTCGGTTGCGAGATGGTGGGTCGGGCCGGGCCGGGGCGCGTCAGCACCACTCAGGGAGACATCGCCTATCGTCGCCTCGTGAACGCGGCGGGAGCCCACTGCGACCGGGTGGCACGGCACTTCGGCCTTGCGCAAGACTACCGCCTCATCCCCTTCAAGGGCATCTACCGCAAACTTCGAAAAGGGGCCTCGTTCCCGCTCAACGGGAACATCTACCCCGTGCCAGACGTGCGGAACCCGTTCCTGGGCGTGCACTTCTCGCGCAGCGTCCAAGGGGACGTCTACCTCGGCCCGACCGCCATCCCCGCCCTGGGCCGCGAGAACTACGGTTTGCTCTCCGGCACCGACGCCGGCGGCCTCGGGATCTTGGCCGCCGACGCCGTGCTCTTCTTCTCGAACCCGCGATTCCGGGAGGTCGCGCTGGTCGAGCCCCGCAAGTACCTCGCGACCTTCTTCAACCGGGACGCGCGCAGGCTGGTCAAGTCCTTCGACCCGGAACTCTTCGAGCGTGCCCAGAAGGTCGGGATCCGCCCACAGCTCGTGAACTGGAAGACGAAGGAGCTGGTGATGGACTTCCTGGTGGAGGCTAAGGACGAGACCGTCCACGTCTTGAACCCCATTTCGCCCGCTTTCACTAGCTCTATGGACTTGGCCCGGACCATCGCTGATGCTCACTTCTCTTGAGCGCCTCGCTTCGCGACGTCGTACGCGTGCGGACGTCAAAGACCGGTCGGCGCAGTCGAGCGAGAGCGCCGGCCGGTCGCGGGCTCCGAATCGACCACGAGGGAGACGAGCCCTGAACGACCTGACCCGCGATCCAGCCCGCTGCCGCTCCTAGCGTCGCATCGAGCGCGGCCGACGTGCCGCCGGGTCCGGTAGAGGCCTCGAGTTCGAGCTCCGGCGCAGGGCCTAGCCCCCGCGGGGAGGGGTCTTCCTCAGACGTGAGGGTTTGAGACGGTCGACGACAGTGCCACAGCGCCGGTCCCACTTGGGCGCTCGCGTCCTGCAAGAGATTCCCGCGCCAGACCCCCACGGGGGACGACCCGCCCCGGTCGAGTCCTGGTCTTGGATCCTCGTCCGCTCACCCGCACGAAGCGATGAGGCGATCCAACTGCTTGAGTCCCATCCGTGGTCCGCCTTGGCGACGAGGCGTGAGCGAAAACGCCACGGGAGCGCGAGATAATCGTTCGGTGCCCACGCCCATCGCAGCTCAGCAGCGAGCGACACCTCCGAGCGGTGAGTCGGGTGTGGCCCTGAGCGCGAGCCCGGAGCACACGGTGACGAGGTTCACGAACCCGGAAGTGGAATCATCGGGGTAGGGGATGGGTCCGAGTCCGTTCGGCTGAACGTGATGAATCCGTCCGACCCGCGTTCCAGCCGCTCACGCCTCCACCCGGTAGATCGGGCTTGCCGGCCCTCCAACACGGGATCGCTGTCACAAGGGAGGTGTCGAGGCCAGGGCATACGCCCTCCCGAACAGTAACGCCGCAGTCCAGCCGGCTCCAGCGCAGGCACGAGCTCGGGATCAGCGGCTTCTTCAGGTTCATGGTCGTCCCTCGCACCTGGCGCGACCAGCGCACCCTGGTGGTGGTCGCCGTGTCAGGAGTCGGTCGCGCGCCCGTCGGGCGTCGAACTTCCGCAGGGTGGGGCTGACTCGACTTGAGGCACCTTCGGGCGGGGCAAGGGGTTGGGCTGTCCCGCAAGCCTGGGACGAGTCCCCGGAGCCGCTACCCGGTTACGAAATGAGCTGTGAGCAGTCCCGCCCATTGTCTCGCTTGGAGACTCCCGGCCGTTGCCTTCGAGACACATTCTCCCGAGGTTCCTGTTGTAGTTGTTACTGTTCGTGAACACGGTGTGCCACGACCGCGTGACGGGACAGCGCTTAACCCCGACGGTTGAACACCTTTGGCTCGTGCACCGCTGATCGCGGTTGCTGTACTACTCGGGCATCCTTTTCATCGGGGGGGAACTTCTTGATGCTGAGACACTCAGCCAGGCCGACCGAGGTCGCTGCTCGTTTCTTCGACCTGGGCGCGCTGGTAGTGGCTTTGCCGTTCTCCTTCGGAATCTACACCCGGCTGGCCCCGCTGGTTGGCTCGACGGGGCCCGCTGCGTTCGACAGCTACTGGCTACCGCTGCTCCTCACCGTCCTGGCGTGGGGAGCGGCAGCATGGATCTACCGCGTTTACGAATCGGGCCCCCGCTCGGTGCGGGACGAGTGCATGCGCATCGCGCGTGCCATGGTTCTCGTGGCGTTCGCCGTGTTCGCAGTCATCTTCTTTGCTCACCTCCAGTGGGTCTCTCGGCTGCTCACCGGCCTGTTCTTCGTGGTGGCCTTGCTTCTCATCTGCGCCAACCGGCTCTTTCTCCGGTGGCTGGCCCACGCCGCCGGCACGAACCCCGGGTCCAGTCGCTACTACGCGGTGGTGGGCTCGGGGGAGTTGGCGGCCGAGATCATCACCAACCTCCGCTCACACCCGGAGTGGGGGATGAAGCTAGCGGGGTTCGTGCTGGAGAACGGGGGAGAACCCCTCGATCCCGACGGTGTCATCCTCGGCCGGATGACGGAACTGGGGAGGATCCTCGAGGAGCACGTGCTCGACGACGTCGTGTTCGCCGTGCCGCGCGAGCGGTTGCACTCCATCGAGGACGCGGTCAAAGTCTGCGAGGAGCAGGGGACGGGAGTCATGATCGCGCTCGACGTTCTCCGCTTCGGGAACGCGCGCATGTCGGTCGGGGACCTGAGCGGCCTTCCCATGCTGGCGCTCACCCGGGCCCCTTCGGATCAGCTGGCCTTGGCTGCCAAGCGCGTGTTCGACGTGACGGTGAGCTTCGTCATCCTCGTGTTTCTCGCCCCCGTGTTCCTCGCCGTGGCCCTGGCCATCAAACTCAACTCGCCGGGTCCGGTCTTCTTCCGGCAGAAGCGCGTGGGCCTCCAGGGCCGGATCTTCGACATCCTCAAGTTCCGCAGCATGTACCGGGATGCAGAGGCGCGACTGGAGTCCCTCCGCGCTCACAACGAGATGAGCGGGCCCGTCTTCAAGATGAGGAACGACCCTCGCATCACCCGGGTCGGTCGCTTCATCCGGAGGACCTCCCTCGACGAGTTCCCGCAATTCTGGAACGTCCTACGCGGGGAAATGAGCGTGGTGGGGCCACGCCCACCGCTCCCCGCCGAGGTCCGACAGTACAAGCGCTGGCAGCGACGCCGCCTCTCGGTCAAGCCCGGCATCACCTGCCTGTGGCAGATCAGTGGCCGGAACAACATCGACTTCGATCGGTGGATGGAGCTCGACCTCGAGTACATCGACCAATGGTCGCTCTGGAGCGATATCCAGATCTGCCTCAAGACCATCCCCGCCGTGCTGGGAACGCGCGGGGCGCATTGAACCTTCCGCCCCGGTCGACCCGAGCGTCACCGGTCCGGTCTGAGACCGGCCGCGGCGAAGGGCGGGGAAGCCCGCGAGGACCGAGGCTGCGGGGGGACCTTCCTCATCGGTCGGGGGCGGAGAAGAACCGGAGAGCGCGTGCCGCCGGGAGTCGCGAGACTCACCTCGAAGGTGGGCGTCGCCTCGGGACGAGAGGACGAGGCCTCCTCTAGAGGTGGTCGAGCCTCAGGCACCCAGGCGCCATCCTCCCCTCGAGGCACGCACCCCGGCTCGCACGAGGGATAGCTTCTCCGCCCGGGAGAGCCGCTTCAGGGCAGCCTCCCGCCGGAGCGCGGCTCCCAGGCCCCGGGCGCGTTCCCAATAAGCCAAGGTCACCGGTAGGCGCCCTCGTGTGTAGCGGGCCCCGCGACCGGAGCGGTGCTGAGCCAACCGGCGTGCGAGGTCGCACGTCGCTCCGGTGTAGAGAGTCCCATCACCGCAGCGCAGGACGTACACCGTCCAGAGCCGTCCCCGAGCGGTCACCGCCCGCGCTGCGAGCCTCGCCGGCCCTGCTGCTGAGCGACGAAGGGGTTCGTGGGCTTGCCCATCGCCGGGCGCGTGCTCAGGGGGGCCACGCCGGGCTCGGGGCTGCGCGGAGGCTCGGCGCCGGCGGCCGGGGCCATGGCCTTCCGGTGCACGGGCTTTCCATCCTTCTTGCGCTTCTTGCTCACCGGCATACGATCGAACCTTCCTTTCGCCGGCGCGCCAGGGCGACGGGCGCGAGCAGGGGGAAGCCTAGCACTCCGCGGACCGTCGAGGGTGCCCACCGGGCGGGTCAACCGGGGGCTCACCGCCCCGATTCGAGCTGAGCGTCCAAGAGGCGTCGGGGGCGCTCACGCGTGGCGGAGCAGCGCGACTTCCTGCCGGGCTCCCAGGTTGCGGTGGTCTCTTTCCTCTCCCCGGTCCGACCCCCTGCGCTTGTTCCCACTGGAAGCCGAAGCCGCCCGAACCACGTAATCCAAGATGAGCCAACGCTCGAAGGGCGAAGGGGTGGAACGCGGTTGCCTCGCATCACCGCTCAGCCGATCGGGTCGGCGCACCGCGAGTAGGGGGAGACGGTCTCCAAGGGAGGTTGGTCGTTCGCTGTGGTGGCCTCGCAGTCCGGCACGAAGGGACCGTGACTTTCGAGGTTACACCGTCATCGGCGCGGACACGCGCACTCGGCTGATTTCGGGGGCGGGGTCTTCCGACTCGCGGGTTCTGAGAACCCGGGGACCCGGCACGCCGTGTGCTTGCGCAGGGGGAACGGCGCTTGTGCCCATACCGGAGAGTCGATCGAATGACCACGCTTCGCCTGATCCTGCTCGCTGCACTCGCCCTCGCCACCCCCGCCGCTCGCGCCGCCGAGAAGGCGATTCAGGGGAAGGCCCCGCGGACCATCGAACTGGCGCTCACGGACCAGGGTCTCGCGCCCTCGGAGCTGAAGCTTGCCAAGGGCGAGGAAGTCCGCCTCGGCATCACGCGCAAGACCGACCGGACCTGCATGACGGAGGTGGTCATCGCCGACGTCGGGGTGAAGCAGGCGCTCCCGCTCAACAAGACCGTCTACGTGGACTTCACTCCGTCCAAGGCAGGGACGCTTCGTATTCTCTGCGGCATGGGCATGGAGTTCGGAAAGCTCGTCGTGAACTGACGGCGTTCCCGGAGCAAGCCGAACACGACCCCCGCCCAACGCCCCGGCACGGGTCGGTCGCCACCCGTAGGCGCTAGCCCGGCTAGCCCCGCGCCGCTCGGGCCGGCGCCGCCCCTCCCAGCCTCAGGGCCCGGACCACCGGGGCGGCGAGGTTGCGGTTCAGAACCCGCTCCATCGTGGGGAGCATGCCAGGGCTCGTCAGGTTCCAGTCGGTCACGTAGCCGGCGATGACATCGACTGCCGCGAGCCGGATTCCCTCCGCACGAAGCGCCTCTCCGATGGTTGCGGCCAGCCGGACTTCGCCCAGGGAGAGGTCGCAAGCCAGGCAGAAGGCGCCCTTGTCCATGTCGACGAGGAAGGTCCCGTCGAGCGGCCGCTTCTTCACGTGGGCGATGAGTTCCCCGTCGACGAACCAGAGCCGCTTCTCGCCGTCGTGAATCTCCCGAAGGAACCGTTGGAGCAGGACGGGGCGGGCGAGGTCGCCCGAGAGCGCGTGGATCTCCCTGCGGGCTCGCTCCCGCCCGGAGGTCGTGGTCCAGTCAAGGAGCGCTACCCCGCGGCTCTGCGCCCCACCGAGCGGCTTCAGCACGGTCCGCTTCTCTGAGCGGCCGAACGCCGCCAGGCCCTCCCAGGACGAGGAGACTACCGTGGGTGGCATAGCGCGGGCGATCGCCGGCGGTCCGAGCTTGTCGGAGCAGCAGAGGAGTGCGCGGACCGGGTTCACGATCTCCGGGCCGCCGCGGCCCGTGGCGAAGGCGAGGAGTTGCAGGTGCTCCAGATACCGCCGATCGACGGGTGGGTCGGTGCGGTACATCACGAGGTCGAAGCCCGCGACCTCTTCCTCCCCGGGCGGATCGATGACCCAGCCCGCGGCTCCACGCCCCGCCGGGGCGGAACGGATCCGCCGGCAGCGGGCCAAGACGCGCCGCGCCTCGAGCAGGAGACCGGAGGGATCACACCAAAAGACCGCCTCGCCCGCCTCGAGCGCCTCCTGAATCAGCCGTAGGGTGGTGTCGCGAGCGTGATCCAGAGTCTCCCAGGCATCCGTCACCCACAGCGACTTCACGGACCGGCTCCCTTCCCGCCCAGCGTGGAGCTCAAGCGTACCATGCGGGGACCCGGAGGTTCCCTGTGTGCGAGTGCCGCAGGCCGGGGTCGGGTGTCGGGAGTCTGAGCGCACCGTGGAAGCCTGCGCCGTCGCGGGGTGTTATGGGACGAGGCATGGTGAGCACATCGGGAACGGCGCGACGGCTCTTCCTCTCCTTCGCCCTGCTCGTCTCCACCTTCGCGGCCGGATCGCTCGTAACCCTTGCCCAAGTCCGTTCGGTCCGGATCGGGTTGGCGGAGATGCAGGGGCACGTCGAGGGCGTGCGCTTGGCTCTGGAGCTCGCCAGCGCCGTGCGCGACCAGTACGCACATCAGGCGCACACCATCATCCTGGGCAACGATAGCCACCTCCGATTCTACGAAGCGGCAGAGAAGCGGGTGAAGGAGTTGACCGCTCGCGTCCGGGCCCAAGTCGCCTCGGCGGAGGAGCGGGAATGGGTGGAGGACATCGAGCGGGCCAGCGGGCAGCTCGACCAGCTGTTCCGGGGACATATCGTGCCCGCCGTCCTGAAACACGACCAGACCGACGTGCAGGAGGAGCACGGCCGCGCTCAGCTGCTCGTCTCGCTCATCCAGGACCGCACCGATCGCCTGGTGCAGCGCTACGAGGCATCCATCCAGGCCTACGAGGCCCAGGTCTCCTCCCTGCAGGCCGGTGCCTTTCGCTGGGCGGTCTTCTTCGTGGCCGTGGCCCCGCTCCTCGCGGTCGCGGTCGGTGTGCATGTCTTCCGGTCGGTCGCCGGCCCGGTGGCCCGGCTACAGCAGGGCGCGGCCCGCCTGGCGGGGGGCGACTTGCGCACCCGCATCGAGGTGAGGAGCCAGGACGAGTTCGGGGCCCTGGCGCGCCAGTTCAACACCATGACCGAGGCGCTCGAGCAGCACCAGGAGCGACTCGTTCAGCACGAGAAGCTGGCGGGGATCGGCCGGCTGGCCGCCGGCGTGGCTCACGAGATCAACAACCCTCTCGCGGTGATCCTCGGCTATGCCCGGCTTCTCCGGAAGAAGGCGTATGGCTCGGTGGCCGACGACCTGCGGGTGATCGAGGACGAAACTCTCCGGGCCAAGGCGATCGTGGACGGTCTCCTCGATCTCTCACGGCCGATCGATGTGCACCGCGAGCCGGTGGACCTGCGGGCGCTCTGCGACGAGGTGATGGCCCGCTTGGGCGGGACGCGGCTCTTGGAGGGCGTGAGGGCCGACGTGTCCGGGGTGGGCCACGCGGCCGGCGACGCCCAGAAACTCCGGCAGGTGGTTCTGAACCTCGTCAAGAACGCGGCCGAGGCGGCCGGGAAGGGTGGGCGAATCGAGATCGCCGTGGGGGAGGCGGACGGCTGGGCGCAGGTCTCCGTCTCGGACTCCGGACCTGGCCTACCCGACGAGGTGAGGGCCCGCCTCTTCGAGCCATTCTTCTCGCGCAAGGAAGGGGGGACCGGCCTGGGGCTGGCGGTGTCGAAGGGGATCGTGGAGGCCCATGGCGGGACGCTCGAGGCCGAGAGCCCGCCGCAAGGCGGGGCACGGTTCTCCCTCCGGCTGCCGCTGCACACGGACGGAGCGTGACTCGCACGCGGACGGCGTCCGAGCCCCTCGAGGCACGACCGAGCTCTCGGGAGGCACACGTCGATCGGCCGGCACTGCCCCCAAAGAGCCCGGGACGTCCTCGACGTCGGTGGTCCGCCGGCACGCCGCCCGCCCCGCGACCGGATGGGGTGAGCGGCGGATGAGCGACGGAAGTCGGCGACACAGGTCTTGGCGGTAAACGCTTCAAATTGCCGTCCCCGACGGGGACGGGGTGGCCTGTTGCCGCGCACGGGGCTAAGAGAAACGCAATGGCCGTCGCCGGGATCGTGCTCGCCGCTGGCACTTCCACGCGGATGGGCCGGAACAAGCTGCTCCTCGAACTCGAGGGCGAACCGCTCGTACGCCGCGCGGCGCGGCGAGGACTCGCCGCCGGGCTCGATCCTCTCCTCGTGGTGCTGGGGCACGAGGGGGACCGGGTGCGCGAGGTCCTCCACGGCCTCGCCTACACGCCCGTGCTCAACGCTCGGTTCGCAGAGGGGATGAATACCTCGCTCTCGGCAGGTGTGGCGGCAGTGCCCGCGCGGGCGGAGGCGGCGCTCGTGCTGCTCGCCGACATGCCCTTCGTCGAGCAGGCAATGATCGAGGAGGTGGTGAGGCGCTGGCGCGAGACCGGAGCACCGGTCGTGGTCTCGCGATACGGCGCGGCGGTGGCTCCGCCGACCCTCTACGCGCGGGCGCTGTTCCCGTTGTTGGGGGGTGGGACGGGCGAGGGGCGGGGGCGCGAGGTGGTGCGCGAGCAGGGAGAACGCGCCCACTTCGTGGACTGGCCGGCGGCGGCCCTTGCCGACCTGGACCTGACCGAGGACGTGGCGCGGGCGAGAATGAGCATGGAGCGCGGAGCATGAGCGATCGGGACGAGGTCTTGCGGCAGGCTTCCGAGTGGAGCGAGTTAGGCCTCGGCGTCGCCATCGCCACCGTGGTGTCGACCTGGGGCTCGGCGCCTCGGCCGGCCGGCAGCCACCTGGTGGTGAACGAGAGAGGTGAGTTCGTCGGCTCGGTCTCGGGCGGCTGCATCGAGGGGGCGGTGGTGCGCGAGGCGGTGGCTTCGATCGGGGATGGCAGGCCGCGCCTCCTCGAGTTCGGAGTGACGAACGACCGGGCCTGGGAGGTTGGACTCGCCTGCGGCGGCACGGTGCAGGTCTACGTGGAGAGGCTGCTGTGAGGCGAGCTCTCCTTGAGGCTCTCCGGGCCGACCTCGCGGGACGGCGGACAGCGGTGCTCGCCACCCACCTTGGCACGGGTGAGGCCCAGCTCCTCCACCCCTTCGACGGGGACGGGGAGGGCGCCGCCCCCGCCCTTTGCGATGCCGCGCGGGCGGCGGCCCGGGACGACCAGTCGCGCGTCTGGAGTTCGCCCGAAGGCACGGTCTTCCTGCGGGTGTACAACCCTCCGGTGCACGTGGTTCTCGTCGGTGCGGTCCACGTCGCCCAGGCGCTCGCCCCTATGATCGGGCTCGTGGGCTACGACGTGTTGGTCGTCGACCCGCGGAGCGCCTTCGCCACCGAGGCACGCTTCCCGGGAGTATCCCTCTCGACCGAGTGGCCGGACGAGGCCCTCGCCCGGGTGGGCCTGGGCCGGCGATCGGCCGTCGTCACCATGACCCACGACCCCAAGATCGACGACCCCGCGCTGGAAGCGGCGCTGCGCTCGGAATCGTTCTACATCGGGGCCCTCGGGAGCAAGAAGACGCAGGCGGCACGGCGGGATCGACTGGCGGCGCGGGGCTTCGACGAGACGGCCCTCGCACGCCTTCACGGGCCGGTGGGTCTCTCCATCGGCGCCGTCTCCACCGCCGAGATCGCCGTGTCGATCCTCTCCGAGCTCGTGGCTTGCCTGCGAAAGGGGTCTTCGGGTCGGTGAGCGTCGAGGACCTCTACCACGAGGCGCTGGTCCGCCTGGCCCGCGAGGCGACCGGCGCTGGGGCGCTCCCAGCCCCGGTGGGCAGAGCCGCCCCCGCCACCGTGCAGGGGACGGCGACCGTCGAGAACCCGCTGTGCGGCGATCGCGTCACGGTGGAGGTGCGGGTGGAGGGGGGTCGCATCACTGCGCTGGCCCACCGGGTGCGCGGTTGTGTCCTCTGCGAGGCCTCGGCCTCGCTCCTGGGGCGGGCCGCGGTCGGACTGGGGACCGCCGAGGTAGAGGCGAGCCGGAGGGCCTTCGCCGCCCTCCTGCGCGACGGGACGCCGCCGCCGCCGAGGCCCCTCGCCGGCCTCGATGTCTTCGCCCCGGTGCGGAGCGTCGCCAGTCGGCACTCCTGCGTGCTGCTCCCCTTCGACGCGCTCGGCGCCGCCCTCGCGCGCGCCTCCCCTCCCGGGACTACGAGATAGCCGATCCAGCCAGAACCGAGAGGGCGCTCACCCGAGAGCTGCTCGGGTGAGGTCTGGACCGCCCTCCGTGGACACGCGGCGGGTCCCTCGCTCTCTCCCGGGCGCGGAGCTCCCAAGGTGATGAAGAAACGGACCATCCGAGGTACCCTGGGATCAAGACCGGTGACGGCCGGCTGAAATGGGATGGGGGAGCTCAGCGCCGCCGTTCGACAGGTGCCCGTGGTCGAGGAGCAGGGCGGTGGCGAGCGAGCGGTGGGCGATGGACTGACCGCGCCGGGACGGCGATCCCCTGCCGGGCACGGAGCAAGCGACGTCGACCGGTTTCAAAGCTTGAGCTCTTGCTCCCCGCGCCAAATCGTACGGGGGCGTCGGGGACCCGAGCCGAGGAGCGGCAGGCGAGGAACGAGTGCCGAGCGTACCCTGTCCTCCCTTCGCGCACGTCGACCCACGCTCGACGGTGATCCGCTGTTCCATCCGGCCAAGGAGCGGCGGGGGACGCGGCTCTTCACCGAGGGTTCGGCGCCGCGAGCCGGTGGCGCCGCCCTCCTCTCATGGAGGGTCGCAGGCTGTGATGGAGCGTCTCGGGCTGAAGAACCGCTCTCCAGTTTCACCGGCTTCACCCCGACCAGGTGGTTAGGGACCTCGGCCAAGGACGCGGTCGAGCATTGACGACATGAAGTCACCGGGCCCACACGATTTTCGCGGGTCAGTGCGTGAGTGGCCCGGTTGCCCACGCTCCTGGGAGGACGGAGATGAGATCGATCAGCGTGATACTCCCCAAGCGATTCATATCGGCGCGGCGGGCGACCCCTGTGAACGACCTCTCCGAGCCGCTGCTCCGGGCCGCGCACGGAGACGCGGCGGCGGTTCTGTCGGCGCTAGAGACCCAGGCGACTGGTCTGACGCAGGAGGAAGCGGAGGCGCGTCTCGAGAGGTATGGCCCGAACGCGGTGGCCAAGGAAGAGGGGCACGGCAGGCTGTCGCTCCTCGGCAGGGCCCTCATCAACCCGCTCGTGATCCTGCTCTCTGTCCTCGCCGTGCTCTCCTTGCTCACCGGAGATGCGCGCGCCGCCATCGTGATGGCCTCGATGGTGGTGCTCGGGGTCTCCCTGCGGTTCCTGCAGGAGTCCCGAGCGGATTCTGCGGCCAAGAGGTTGCGGGCGATGATCAAGGTCACCGCCACGGTCGTCCGCGACGGAGAACGGGAGATCCCGCTCGCCCAGCTCGTCCCCGGGGACGTCGTCACCCTCGCCGCCGGGGACATGGTGCCCGCCGACGTCCGGCTCCTCTCGGCGAAGGACCTCTTCGTGGTCCAGGGGAGTCTCACCGGAGAGTCGATGCCGGTCGAGAAGCTCGAGGCCCCGGAGCCCGCCACGCTCACCTCGGCGGTCGACCTGAAGAACGTCTGCTTCCTCGGGACCAGCGTGGAGAGCGGAACGGGGACGGCGGTGGTCGTTTCCACGGGCGAGCGCACCTACCTCGGATCGCTCGCTCGCGCCGTGGTGACCCAGCAGGTCCAGACCGCTTTCGACAAGGGGGTCTCCAGGTTCACCTGGCTGATGATCCGTTTCATCGCCGTGATGGTGCCCCTCGTGTTCCTCATCAACGGGGTCACGAAGCACGACTGGAAGGAGGCCTTCTTCTTCGCGCTCGCGGTCGCGGTGGGACTGACGCCCGAGATGCTCCCCATGATCGTGACCGTTTGCCTCACGAAGGGCGCGATGCTCATGGCGAACAAGAAAGTCATCGTCAAGAGGCTCCACTCCATTCAGAACCTCGGCGCCATGAATGTCCTCTGCACCGACAAGACCGGGACCCTCACCGCGGACCACGTGGTCCTCGAGAAACACTGCGACGTCGAGCTCGAGGAGGACGCCGAGGTCCTCGTGATGGCCTACCTGAACAGTCACTTCCAGACGGGCCTGCGGAACGTCCTCGACCGAGCGGTGCTCGCGCACACCGAGGTCCAGAATCAGATCCCGATCCCCGAGCTGCGCAAGGTGGACGAGATCCCCTTCGACTTCAGCCGGCGCGTCATGTCCGTGGTGGTGGCCTTGCCCGACGGGCGTCACCGTCTCATCTGCAAGGGCGCGCCCGAGGAGGTGTTCCGCCGCTGCCCAAGGTTCGAGCATGCCGGGGAGCAGCTGCCCATGGAATCGGTGCTCCTCGATGACCTGCGATTCGAGTACGAGAAGCTGAGCGCCGACGGCTTCAGGGTCCTGGGAGTGGCCTACCGGGACTTCGAGCCCAAGCCGTCGTACTCGAAGGCGGACGAGGACGACCTCGTCCTCCGGGGGTACGTGGCCTTCTTCGATCCCCCCAAGGATAGCGCCCGTCCCGCCATCGAGGCCCTGCACCAGCACGGCATCGACATCAAGGTGCTGACCGGGGACAACGAGGCGGTGAGCAAGAAGGTGTGCCGCGACGTGGGGATCTCCCCCGGCGCGGTCCTGCTCGGTACTCAGGTCGAGTCCATGACCGATGCCGAGCTCGGGAAGGCGGTGGAGGAGACCACGCTCTTCGCCCGGCTGGCCCCGGGTCACAAGCAGCGAGTCGTGGCCGCGCTCCAGAGCCGGGGGCACGTGGTCGGCTTCCTGGGAGACGGGATCAACGACGGGCCGGCACTCCGGGCCGCCGACGTGGGGATCTCCGTGGATTCCGCGGCGGACATCGCCAAGGAGACCGCCGATCTCATCCTCCTCGAGAAGAGCCTCATGGTCCTCGAGGAGGGGATTCTGGAAGGGAGAAAGGTATTCGCCAACATCCTCAAGTACATCCGGATGGGGGCGAGCTCGAACTTCGGCAACATGTTCAGCGTGCTGGGGGCGAGCGCCCTCCTTCCCTTCGTGCCCATGGCTCCGCTGCAGATTCTCACCAATAATCTCCTCTACGACTTCTCCCAGGTACCGATTCCAGCGGACAACGTCGACCCGGAGCAGATCGCGAGGCCCAGGCCCTGGTCGATGAAGGAGATCACGAAGTTCATCCTCTTCATCGGCCCGTGCAGTTCGATCTTCGACTACACCACCTACGCCCTCATGTGGTTTGTGTTCGGGGCGACCGATCCCTCGCGGGCCCCCCTGTTCCAGACCGGCTGGTTCGTCGAGTCGCTCCTCACGCAGACCCTCATCATCCACATCATCCGCACCAACAAGATCCCCTTCATCCAGAGCCGGGCGAGCCTGCCGCTCGTGCTCACGAGCCTGGCGGTCATCGCCGTGGGGATCTGGCTCCCCTTCTCGCCGTTCGCCTCCGCGCTCGGGTTCGCGGAATTGCCCCATCTCTACTGGCCGCTCCTCCTCGCGACATTGCTTCTCTACGTCCTCCTCACCCAAGGTGTGAAGATGTGGCTCCTCAAGCGGGCCTGGATTTGATCCATTCACGACGAGGATCTTCTGTCGCGATTCCGGGGCGAGTTTGGTGGGGCGCCGAGCGCGGTGCCCCTTTCCGCTCCCCCTGCTACGACCGGCCGGGTGACCCGGGGGCCCGCGGACGGGGAGGAAGAGGGCCAGAGAAGGACCAAGGTCCGCCCGGGCCACCCTCGGCCCGCTTCACGCGGATCCCCGAGGTGCATTACTTCCCGATAATGATTCTCCGCTCTGCCTGGTCCAAGGCCGCCTCGTGACCTCGCTCTCAGTCCTCCCGCAGGCGGCTACCCGACCTGCTCGTAAAGAGGTTGCCAGGCGAGGCACGCGGATCGCCGGTGCCCTCTTTCGGCAGTGGTGCACGAGCTGGGGCGACGGCCGGGAGCAGGCGACGAAGCCTCCTCCTCCCCTCTTGGGGGCGACGGGACGCTTGAATCGCTGAGCCCCGAAGTTAAAGAGCGAGGACGTCCTCCACCCCGGGAGCTCCTGTGCGTCATGTGAACCGAGCGGTTGCGGCCGCCCTCCTCCTCTGCTCGTGCGGGGGGGGATCTTCCTCGTCCTCTGGGTCGAAAACCGTTCCACCTGCGGCGCAAACCATCGCATCCGGCGGAACCACCTCCGCGAGCGCCCACTACCAAATGGTCTCCGTCGTGGGAGAGCCCGTCATCGCTGCCACCGCCACCTCCACCCATTACCGAATGCAGGGCGGCGTCGTTGGCGCCCAAGGAGCGCTCCCATGAGAAAGCACTGCCTGAAGCTCACCCTCGCCGCTGCAGTCTTCGCCACCCCCGTCGTCGCCCTTCCTGTGCCATCCACCATCGGTTACCAAGGACGGCTCTACGACGCTTCCGGCACGAACCCCGTGAATGGCACCCTCAGCGTTGTCTTCTCCATCTACGCTGCCGCAACGGGTGGCGCGCCCGTCTGGACCGAGACCCAGAGCGTGAATTTCACGAACGGCTACTTCGCCGTCCAACTGGGTTCGGCGACATCGCTCGTGGGTGCCTTCGACGGGACGACGCGGTGGCTCGGGGTGGCGGTGGGAACCGACCCCGAGATGACCCCGCGAGGCGCAATCGCCAGCGTTCCCTACGCGCTCAGCGCCTCTCCGGACGCGCGCTTCGGCCAAAACACCAGCCTCGCCGCAGCCGGGTCGGGGGCCACCTGCACCCTCGGCGCCGTGTGGCTCACCGCTGGCGTCGTTGCCGGAGGGACGCCGGCCGCGGGACAGATCTTGCCCATCAGCGGGAACCAAGCCCTCTTCAGCCTCCTCGGCACCACCTACGGAGGGGACGGAATAACCACCTTCGCTCTCCCTGACCTTCGCGGAGCGGCGCCCAACGGGCTTACCTATGTCATCTGCGCCACCGCGGGCGTATTCCCGGCGAGGAGCTGAGCGTCAACGAAGCAGCGATAGGCTGGGCGACCCCTGCCGAGTGCCGAGGTCACCGTGGCGCCTCGGGCCGACCTTCAGGGTATCTTTGACCGCTCGAAGGTGGCCACTACAGAGTTCGTATCGGCCGGTCGGACCGATCCGGAGTTCACGTCGAGGAGCAGGATGTGCGCCAGGCCCACGTCGCCGCTCCGCATCGCTTCGAGCGTTACGCGGGTGTCGGCCGCGTTCCAGGTCAAGCGACGCATCGTGGGCCCCTCGCCGGGGAGCCCCCCTTCCTCCCGTGGCGGGCCGTACCCGGTCGATAGCCAATTCAGCAGCTCATTGAACACCGACTCGGTACTCCTTCTCTGCTGGCTACAACGGAGTTGCACCGCGCTCAACTCGCCCGCTGAATCGAATAGGAATCGGGCCGAGTACTTGCCCGAGAGGATCGCGATGTTCTCGGCGAAGGCCCGCACGGTGAGGCCACCCTCGGACTGGATGGGATGAAGGGCGACATGCACCGCCCCTGGGGGGGAGGAGCGTACGACCTCGTCGACCTCGAGGCCCCAGGGCGGCGGCGCCCAGTTCTTGCTGGGTTCGAATACGTCCGGCGAGGTGCTCGCGTCGGGTGAGGTGACGGAGGGGGTCCCGACCGGCTTTCCGCTCATGGGCGTCGAGGTCCGGAATGGAAACGCTGGAGCGACACGGCGCGGCGCAGAGCGCCCGAGGGTCGCGGCGTCCGTCAAGACTCTGGGAGCTTGCTCATCGTGAACCGAGGCGGGAACGGGCGGGATTGGCTCCGAGGTGGAGATGTTGCTGCCTGAGAGGGGCGGCAGCGTGAGGGGTTCAGGATTGGCGCGCGGGAGCTGAGGCCACAACCTGGAGGTGACGAGCCCTGCGCCGTGCGCGATGACGGCCCGATTCCGCAGGGCCGTCCAGCCGCCGAAGAGAAGCGCCACCGCGAGTATCAGCTGGGGAGCGTAGCGGGAGGCCCACTGGAGAGCCCGGTCTCCAAAAGCGCGGAAATCCCAACCCGCGGCCCAGTCGGAGATCGAGAGCCACACTCCCCGGGCCACCCCAGCCGGCCTCAGGTGGCTCTTCAGGCCGAAAAGGCCCGGATCAGGCAGCTGACCGGGGAGCGGCGGTTCGGTCACGGGCTCCCCGGTCCAGTCCCAGAGCTTGGGGGGGCGGACCGGGGACTTCGCCTCGGCGGTCGGCAGCGGGATCTGCGGCGTCTTCTCGAACACGGCAGACGAACGCGCGAGGCTCTGAAGCAGGACCATGAAGCTCCGCGCCCGCTCGTTCCCAGGGTTACACCGAAGTGCCTCCTCCAGTTCCTGCCGAGCGAGATCAACTCGGCCCGCCAGGTAGTGTTGAATGCTGCTTGCTAGGAGTTGGGAATCGTCGCTCATCGACTGCTCTGAGTTGCTTCGCACGCTGCGGCTGGCGACTGAGAATCCAGGCCCCTCACACCTCTCAGCAGTTACGTTCGAGGATCCTACCTCGTCAAGCCCCGCCTAAATGCCCAGCCGCCGGACCCCGCTTGGGCCAACCGCAAGCAGCGCTGCTCGCCCAGTGGCGACTCCGGGTGCCGACAGATGGGAGAGCCCCTCCTCCTCTAAGTGCCTACGGCGCAGCGGTTCACGGACCCAGAGCCCGCTTGGGCCGGGTCTCATCGGACAGTCGTAGCGTAGAGGGACTCCGAGACCGTACGGCGCGGCACGATTCCTGCCCGCGGCCTCCCGATCGGGTGTCCTTGTAGTCACTTATTGTGAATTGTCGGCGAAGGGAGCCCATCTGAGTATCCCTGATGCCCCTGACTACACAAACGAGGGAAGTCCGAGCAGACTACAGCCTCACGAGTTACGAGACAGCGTGCCCGACGTGAGGCGTCGATCACGCTCAAGATTGGGGGTTCCACTTCAGGATGGGCGGTCCGTTGGCGCGGCTTCCGGACTCGGCGCGTGAGCCCGAAGGTCTTGGTTCCCCTGATCGAGCTACGGCTTATCTGGTGTGGGGGGTGCGGCGGAGGGCGGAGCTCGGAATCATGCAGGTTCTTGGCCGGGCGGACGAACGCGATAGGCGGCGACGCCCGCGGAGTTCAAGAGTTCACGTCGAGGAGAAGGAAGAGAGGATGACAATGAAGAAGATGCTGGCAAAGCTGTGGAGAGATGAGGAAGGCGCGACCGCGGTGGAGTATGGGATGATCGTCGCGCTCATCGCGGCCGTCATCGTGGGCATCGTAAGCACGCTGGGCACGCAGATCAAAGCGGCCTTCACGACGGTCTCGGCGGCCCTTCCGTGAGTTTGTGGAGCGCCGGCACGTCACCGTCTAGATGATGGGCCGGCACCGTCTCGGTCCAGCAGGCGAGGGTGATATGCACGCCCCGGCGAGAACGCTTGCAAGCGACGAGGAGGGCGCAACCTCCGTCGAGTACGCCATCCTGGCATCGTTCATTGCAGCGGTTATCGCTGCAGCGGCGAGCATGCTAGGACAGAAAATCTCCGCCATATTTCAAGACTTCAGTGCGAGGTTCTGAACGCTTCTGGCGCGACGGGCACTGGGAAGCCTTCATGACCGGGACGTTGGCACAAGGCGGCTTCCTCCCCATTCACGTGGCCCTTCTCTGCGCACTTCTGCTTGCGGCGGTTGCCAGTGACGCTGCATGGCGTCGGGTGCCGAACGTTCTGCCCGTGGCCGTGGCCGTGCTCGGGGGGATCGCCCGTGCGACCATTGCGGGTCCTCGGGCAGCGCTGTTCGGGTACGGTGCCTCGGCTGTGCTCCTCGCGGCGCTGGTCGTTCCCTGGTCCTTTCGCCTTGTCGGGGGAGGGGACGTAAAGCTCGCCTCCGCCTGCGCGACGTGGCTCGGGTTTGGCCGCCTGCCCGCATTTCTGCTCGTGGCGTCACTGGCCGGAGGCATCGTCACCCTGTTGATGTTCGTGAGAACCTGGCGCTCCCTGGCCTCGGCCGACGCGGCCGGGGAGGGCGCACGGACGGTCGAGACCCGAGTTCCCTACTCGCTGGCGATCGCCGCCGGGGCACTCGTTTCGCTCTTCTGGAGCTTCCCGTGAAGGGGCGAGGCGGACGCCGTGCCGGGGAGCGCGGCACCGCCGCGGTCGAATTCGCGTTGGTGTTGCCCCTCCTGCTGATGCTCGTGCTCGGCGCCATCGACTGGGGGTGGTACTTCTTCATCCGCGAGGTGGCGACCAATGCCGCGCGCGAAGGTGCACGCGTCGGGTCCGTGAACGCGGTCGACGACGCGGGGGCAGCCGCCGACGCGCTGGCGGCGGCGAACGCCTACCTCACGAACCTCGGTCTCACCGCGGGCACCGTGACCGATTCGACACCGACGGTGGTGGTGGGCACTAGCACCATCGCAACCGTACGGGTGGTGGTGACCTACCCGGTGGGCTCTCTGACCGGTTTCACGCTTCCCGGTTTCGCATCGCTCGTGCCCGCGAGCATCACCGCCGTGGCGCAGATGCGCCGGGAGGGGACCTGACGAGGAGCAGAAGAGGGCGACATGGCCGATATCCCTGCAAACCAGAAGAAGGGGTCTTCGCGGTGGGCGATCCGTGGAGTGGTCTTGCTCGCGCTCGCGGTTGGCGCCGCCGGATCGGCCGCCTTGCTCCTCACCAGATGGGTCGATACGCAGATCGCCATCGCGCGCGTACCGACGGAATCGGTCGTGGTGGCCGCCACCGACTTGCCCGTCGGGACGCGAATCACCCTGGAGCAGCTCCAGACAGTGGACTGGCCCGCCGCCTCTCGCCCCGCGTCGGCGCTTTCGGACCCCGCCTCTCTCCAGGGCCAGATCGTTAGCGTCCACATCTACAAGGGGGAAGCGGTGCTCCCGGGCAAGCTCGTCTCGGCCAAGGCCGGCGGCGACCTGTCCGCTCTCCTCCCCGAGGGGGCCCGCGCCGTGTCGGTCCGCGTGGACGACGTCGTCGGGGTGGCGGGGTTCGTGCACCCGGGCGATTCCGTCGACGTGATCGTCACCCTTCGCCCCGAGGGAGGCAGCGCCAGCCCCTTCACCTCCAAGATCATCCTGCAGGACATTCGCGTGCTGGCGGTGGGCAAGGAGGTCGATGCACGGGCCCGCGGGGGGGACAAGGCCTCGCCGGCGACGGTGGCGACGCTCCAGGTGGACAGCGTGCAGGCAGAAAGGCTCGCGCTCGCCGCCTCGCGGGGCCAACTCTTGCTTGCGCTCCGAAACGCCGCCGACACCCAGCTCGTCCAGACGCGCGGGATCGTGCCGAGCGCGCTGTTGGCGAGCGGCGAACCCGCTCCCGCGATGGCCGAGAAGGTGCCCGAGCCGCCGCCCGCCGTCCGTACCCACGTCATCACCAAGGTGGTCGTCAAGGAACCGCCCAAGCCCGAACCTAAACCGGAAGTCAAACCCGCTCCGAAACCGGAGAAGGAGGTCGTGGAGATCCTCCGCGGCGACCTCTTCGAGCGCCGGAACTTCGAGAAGAGTACGGAGGCGAGCCCGTGACCGCGACCACGCTCCTCGCGGCGCTCCTCGCTCTGACCGCCGTTGCCGGCGAAGGGAGCTCGCCCACCCTATCCATCGGATTCGAACGAGAGGCCGGCGCGGTCCAGGGGTTGTCGCTCGAAGTGGGTCAGAACCGGCTCTTGCTCCTGTCCGAAGAGATCGCTCGCGTGGCGGTCGCCGACCCGACCGTAGCCGACCTCAAGGTCATCACCCCCACCCAGGTCCTACTCACGGCCAAGGGGCCGGGGTCCACCGACCTGACCCTGTGGAACCGGGAGAACCGCCCGGTCGTCATGGCACTCCAGGTCGCGCGGAACATCGACGCCCTGAAGCGCCAGCTCAAGGAGCTCTTTCCGGGAGAGAACATCGGGGCTTCGGCGGCGGGCGATTTGGTGGTGCTGAGCGGCGAAGTGTCGGACCTGCGGGTGCCCGAGCGCGCGGTGGAGGTCGCGAAGCTGCACGCGAAACAGGTCGCCAACCTCGTGAAGGTCGCCGGAAACCAGCAGGTCCAGCTCGAGGTCCGGTTCGCGGAAGTTTCCCGGACCGGGCTCCGCGAGATCGGGGTCAACTTCTTCCAGAAGACGAAGGACGGCAGGTACGTGAGCGGCCTCTTCGGCTCGCGCACCATCCCCGGGCAGTTCCTCAATACCACCACCAATCCCGCCATTCCCGGGACCGGCCCCTCCGGGCTCGCCGCGACAGGGCAACCGCCGGACGTACCGGCGCCGCAGTTCCAGAACGCCTTCTCGCTGTTCTTCTCCGGGTATCCCTCGTTCCCGTTCAGCGTGATGCTGAACCTGCTCGAATCGAACGGGCTCGCCAAGGTGCTGGCCGAACCAACCCTGGTGACGCTCTCGGGGCAGGAGGCGCGCTTTTTGGCCGGCGGTGAAATCCCCATTCCCCTCGCGTCCGCGCTGGGACAGATCACCGTCGAGTGGAAGAAGTTCGGAATCATCCTCAGCTTCACCCCGACCGTCCTCGGCGAGGGGACCATTCACCTGAAGCTCGCCGCTGAGGTGAGCGACCTCGACCCGAGCTCCGGCGTCACCATCGCGGGGACGACCGTCCCCGGCATCCTCAGCCGGCAAAGCGAGGTCACCATCCAGCTTGGAGACGGCGAGAGCTTCGCCGTGGCCGGCCTGCTCTCCGATCAGGTGCGCTCCCAGATCGACAAGGTCCCCTGGCTCGGGAGCCTCCCCATCCTCGGTGCCCTGTTCCGGTCCTCCTCCTACAGCCGCCAGGAAACGGAGCTGCTCGTCGTCGTGACTGCGCATCTCGCCCGTCCGGTCGCCCCCGAGCAGGTGCAGCCGCTTCCCACGGACCGAGCCGGCATCGAGCCGGACAATTTCGAGTACTTCCTGCTGGGCGCAGACGCCCACGGGGCGGGCTCGATGAAGGGCGGGCTTTCTGGCGACCGGGGCTTCTCCAATCCCTGACCGAACGATGAGCACGGGTCCGCAGCAAGTCCTGGTGGTGGGCCTCCCGGTGGCGGCGGGGGCGGCGCTGGCCGCGCAGCTCGGCGCCGAGGTGGTGTGCCGCGCCATTTCGCGGCCGCCGGAGCCGACCGAGCCGATCGGGTTCAGCCCGGCGGTTGCGGTGGTGGGGGTCGAGCCGGACTCGGCTCCGGCCTTCGCCCTGGTGTCCCGCCTCGCCGCCGAGGGTGCGCGGACCGTGGTGGTGGGACCGGACAAGGACGCCGATCTCATCCTGGCCGCGATGCGCGCGGGCGCGGTCGAGTTCGCGGTGACGAAGGACCTGGAACGCCTCCCTCAGGTCGTGCGCCGGCTCCTGAGGCCCACGGGGCGCGTCCCGGGCGCGGTCGTATCGGTCTTCGCCCCCAAGGGCGGAGTGGGCGCAACCACGCTGGCGGTGAACCTGGCGGGGCTGCTCGCCAAGAGAGGAGAGCGGACCTGCCTCCTCGATCTGGATCTCGATCGGGGCGACGCTCTGTCGATGCTCGACCTGCCCGGCAATTACGGCGTGGCGGACGTGATCGCCAATCTGCACCGCCTCGACCGGGACCTGCTCGACGCCGCGGTTCCCCGCCACCGTTCGGGCGTGCGGGTCCTCGCCCAAAGCACCAAGATCGAGGAGAGTGGAGCCATCGAACCCTCCACCCTGGAGAGGCTGATCGAGTTCCTCCGCGGCCACTACGATCGGCTGGTGGTGGATGGACTTCAAGGATTCGACGAGCTGTCGCTCGCCGCCCTGGACGCGAGCCAGACGATTCTCCTCGTGGTCACGCAGGAGATCCCCGCGGTGCGGAACGCGCGCCGCTGCGTGGATCTCTTTCGGCGGCTCGGCTACGGGGACGACCGCGTGAGGATGGTCGTGAACCGACACCAGCGCCGAGCGCGTATCCCGGATTCTCTCTTGGTCGAGACGGCCGGGATGCGGATCTCCGGGAGGGTGGGGAATGACTACCACCTGATCGACCGGGCGATCCACGCTGGCGCTCTGGTCGCGGACGAGGCCGCCCGGTCGGCCCTGGCGCGCGACTTCCGGCGCCTGGTGGACCTGGTGGTGGAGAAGGGCCCGGCCAAGAAGCCTCGCTCGCTCTTCCACCGTGTGTTCGCCGGGAAGGCGGTCCCCCATGGCGCTTAGCGATCGTCTCCGCCTCCGCGAGGTCAGCGCCTTCTCGAACGTGCCGGAACTGGAGCCCACTCCCGAGGCCCACCTCGCCCTCAAAGGGGAGCTGCACCGCAGGCTAGTCGACAAGCTGGACATGAAGACCTTGCAGGCCCTCCCGCCCGAGCGGCTCCGCGTGGAACTGCGCGAGCTCCTCTCCTCGATGGTGGCGAACGCCCGCGCCCCGCTGAACCAGATCGAGCGAGAGCGACTCGTCCAGGCGCTCCTGGACGAGCTCACCGGACTGGGGCCGCTCGAGTCGTTGCTTCGGGACGACACCATCTCCGACATCCTGGTGAACGGACCCCGGAGGGTCTTCGTCGAGCGCGCCGGGAGGCTGGAGCCGGCCGGTGTCCGCTTCGACGATGACGAGCATCTCATGCGCGTCATCAACCGGATCGTGTCGCGCGTGGGGCGCAGGGTGGACGAAACATCCCCGATGGTGGACGCGCGCCTTCCCGATGGTTCGCGCGTGAACGCGATCATCCCACCGCTATCGCTGGACGGACCGACCCTATCCATCCGCCGCTTTGGAGCATCGCCCCTGCGGGCACGCGACCTGGTCGCTCTCGGGAGCTTGACGCCCTTCGCGATGGCATTTCTGGGTAGCTGTGTCCGCGGCAAGTGCAACCTGCTCGTGAGCGGCGGGACCGGTACGGGGAAGACCACGCTCCTAAACGCGCTCTCCTCTTTCATCCCCGCGGCCGAGCGAATCATCACCATCGAGGACTCCGCCGAGCTGAAGCTGCAGCAGCCGCACGTGGTCCGGCTCGAGACCCGACCCCCCAACGTGGAGGGGACCGGGGAGATCACCGCTCGTGAGCTGGTCCGCAATAGCCTACGGATGCGCCCCGATCGGATCGTGATCGGCGAGGTCCGCGCCAGCGAGGTCCTGGACATGCTCCAGGCGATGAATACCGGTCACGAGGGCTCCCTCACCACCGTTCATGCTAACTCCAGCCGCGACGCCCTGGCGCGCCTCGAGTCGATGGTCGGCATGGCGGGGATCACGCTCACCGAGCACGCCACCCGCCAGATCATCTCCCGTGCCATCCACGTCGTGGTCCACCTCAGCCGGGGCAGCGACGGGCGCCGGAGAGTCATAGGCGTCGCGGAGATCACGGGGCTCGAGGGGTCGACCATTACCATGCAGGAGATCTTCCGCTTCGATCAACGGGGGGTCGACGGGCAAGGGCGCGTCGAGGGGGAGCTCGTCCCGACCGGCGTGCGCGCCCACGTTCTCGAGCGCATCCAGCGCTTGGGCGTCGATGTCAAGACGGTGGAGCGGGAGTTCGTGGGAGGGGAACCGTGACCGCGCTGGTCGCCGCCCTCTTGGGAATTGCCCTCGTCGCCGCTCTCGAGTTCGTGCTCTACAGCCGTCGCTCGGCGCTCGATCACCGCACCGCCGAGCTGAAGCGTCGCATCAGCGCGATCGGTCCCGATGCTACGCCGAGCGCGCGCGACGCGCTCTTGCGACCTGCCCGCTTTGCGCGCAGTGCTCCCCTCGAGGCTCTGCTCAGGGGCCTCGGCCCGGCCAAGAGGCTCGAGCAGCTCATCGAGCAGGCCGACGCCGACATCACCGTGGCGCAGGTCCTCGGCTGGTCGGGAGGTCTCCTCTTCGCCGGCCTCTTCTTCGCCCTCGTCCTCGCGCGGGTTGCGATGGTCCTCGTCGCGTTCGGGGTGGCCTCCGCGCCCGTGATTTGGCTGCTCGTCCTCCGGGCACGGCGCAACCGGCAATTTTCGGAACAGCTCCCCGAAGCCTTGGAGATGATGTCCCGTTCGCTCCGGGCCGGTCACGCCCTCTCGACCGCGTTCGAGACCGTCGCGCGCGAGCTGCCCGCTCCGGTCAGCATCGAGTTCGCCCGAGCCTACGAGGAGCAGCGCCTCGGGCTCGATTTCGACGAGGCGGTCCGGCGCATCGCGAACCGCTGCCCGTCGAATGGCGACGTCAAGCTCTTCGCCATTTCGGCGGTGATCCAGCGGGAGACGGGTGGAAACCTGGCCCAGATCCTCGACAAGATTGCCGGGATCGTCCGGGCGCGCTTCCAGTTCCATGGGAAGCTCCGGGCCCTGACGGCGGAGGGGCGCAGCTCGGCGGTCATCCTCGGCGCCTTGCCATTCGTCATGGGGGTCCTCCTCGCGATTCTGAACCCGGGGTACATGGCGCAGCTCTTCGTGAACCCCACGGGCAACGTCATCCTGGGGATAGGTGTGGCCAGCTGGGTGGTCGGGCAGGTCGTGCTGTTCCGGTTGTCCAGGGTCGACCTGTAGGGGCGACGTATGAATTCCATGGCTCTCGCAATTGCCCTTCTCCTCGTCGGAACGGTCGTGCTGATCGCGGCCGCGGCCTGGTCGATCCGGGAGAGCCACCGCTCCGCGCTGGAACGCCGCGTGACCGGGACCGGCGCGGCGAGCGCGCCACTCGCCGCTGCGGCCCCGGTGCGAAGCGTTCTGGCCGGCGCCATCGCGCGGTTTCTTTCGCCCCTCTTCGCCCTGGCCCGGCCGCGCCGGGACGAGGATACGAGCCACCTCGTCCTCAAGCTGACGCGCGCGGGCCTGCGGGGCGCCTATGCTTCCCAACTCTTCATCGGCGGTCGGATGGCAACCGCGCTCTGTGGGGTGGTCATCTATGGGGTGATCGCGGTTCGCCGCACCGAACCGCTTCCTGCCGGGCCCGCCCTGGGAGTAATCCTGTTCGCAGCGGGTTACTACCTCCCCACCCTCTGGCTCGCACGCCGCACCCGCGAGCGCCAAACGGCCCTCGAGCACGGATTGCCGGACATGCTGGATCTGCTGGTGACCTGCGTCGAGGCCGGGCTCGGGCTCGACGCCGCCATGCAACGGGTGGGCACCGAGCTGGTCCTCGCCCATCCGCTGTTGGCCGGCGAGTTGGAGCTCACTTTCCTGGAGGTGAATGCCGGCATCCGGCGTGGTGAGGCCCTGCGGCGCCTGGCCGACCGGACCGGGGTGGCAGACCTCAAATCGCTCGCCGCCACGCTCAACCAAACCGAGACCTTCGGAACCGGGATCGCGGAGGCCCTGCGGATCCAGGCGGACGGAATGCGGGTTCGCCGCATGCAACAGGCGGAGGAGCGTGCCGCCACCGTGTCCGTGAAGCTCACGATTCCCCTCGTCCTCTTCATCCTGCCCGCGCTGTTCGCCGTCATTGTCGGCCCGGCCATCATCAACATTCTGCACGCGCTCGGTCCGGTGCTTGGAGGTCATCGATGACGTTCCGAGGAAGCGTCCTGGTCGCCATCCTCCTCGGGTGGGGCTGCGCGGCGCGTCAGGAGGCACCGCCGACGGTACGCGTCCAGGTGGCGCTGGCGCGCGAGCTCGCCGAGCGCGGGGACAAGGAGGGTGCCTTTGAGGCGGCCGATGCCGCCTGCCGCGAGGCGCCCAGCGACGGGGCTGCCCGCGCCATCCGCGGCGCCCTGCTGGCCGATCGGGGACTCTTGGATCAGGCGGAGGCGGATCTCCAGGACGCCGTCCGGCTGGCGCCCGGGCTCCCCGCGGGGCATGCCGCCCTCGCGGTCCTGTACGAGCACCGCAACCGGCCCGAGGATGCCGAGGAGGAGCACCGGCGTGCGGCCCAACTCGCTCCGCGCGATGCACGCTACCTCAACAACCTCGGTTACGCCCTCCTCGTCCACGGCAAGCCCACCGAGGCCCTTCCCATACTTCAGCAGGCGGCCCGGGAAGAACCGATGAACCGACGAGTCCGCAACAACTTGGGCTTCGCCTGGGCACGGACGAACGACTACACCCGCGCAGCGCACGAGTTCGAGCTGGGCGGCACGCCGGCAGAGGCAAGCAACAACCTCGGCTTCGCCTACGAGCTTTCCGGGAACCTCGCCCAGGCGCGCCTCCATTACGAGCGAGCCCTGCGCCTCGATCCCACCCTGACCGCGGCGAGCGAGAACCTCTCGCGTCTCATCCACACGGATTCGAGCACGCGGGAAGAAGGCCGCGCCCCGCCCATTCTTGAGAATGCCCGGACCACCCGTCCGCCGGGAGACCTCCCATGAAGCTCGCGCTGGTGTTCTCCCTCGTCGTCCTGGGTTGCGGCCGCGCCCACCTCGAGCCCGCGTACGGCCGCTCGTACCACCAGCAGTTCGCGCTCCAGCAAGAACATCCCCCCGGATCGAAGCGCGTTCGGGCCACGACTGGGCTCGACGCGCAGGAGGCTGCGATCATCGCAGGCACCTACCGACACGGCCTTGCGCCCAAAGAGGCACAAGGGACGAAGGAGCAGCCCATCCTGGTGGTCGCTCCGACCCCGCCTGGAACGGGAACGGGGAAGAGCACGCTGATGCCGTCCGTCCCAGCCTATCAGTAGCCATGCGTTCGCCGAGGCCGGGCCAGGGGGATGAACGAGGAGCGGTTGCCCTCACGGTGGTGATCGTTCTTGTCGTTCTACTCGGGCTTCTCGGGTTCGTCCTGAACGCGGGGCACGCGACGAGCGCTCAAGGCGAGTTGCAGAACAGCGCCGACGCCGCTGCCCTCGCCGCTGCACGGGAGCTGGACGGCACCTCGAGCGGGGTTGCGGCGGCTCGCCAAGTCGGCGCGGCTTTCGCCCAGTTGTACACCACCGACAGCACGCTTCCCGTGAACATCGATCCCAATGGCGATGTCCGTTTCTGCAACTGGGATCACGCGAGCGGCACCATCAACTGGTGTCTGCCCTGGGGAGCTGACCCGACCGCCGGGCCGCCCCCGTCCCCCACGCCCGGTGCCAGCACCGAGATCCAGGCTGCGAATGCCGTGCAGATCCGAGATGGCCGGGAGTCCGCTCGCGGGAACGCGCTTCCCGTCTGGTTCTCCGCGTTCTTGGGAAATGTCTCCACCATAGATGCGCGGGCGACCGCCACGGCGGCGGGCGGGGGCCCGTGCCAGACCACAAGGCCGCTCTTCCCGCTCGCGTACCTGAGCTGCCAGACCTCGGGCCCGGACGGAGTGCCCTGCAACAGCGTCATCGTCTTCCGCGACGGCAACCAGGATACCGCCGCCTTCACGAACCTGAACTCGGGAGGTGGCGTCGACGGCGGACAGGTGCTGAGCCTCCTCGACGCAGCGATCGCCGGCGACCCTGTCGCGCCGGTGAGCGTCGATCAGTCGATCGACCTCGACAGCAGCGTGACGGGCTTCGGTTTGTGGAACGCGCTGCGGGGGACCGTGGACAACGAGTACACCGTTCCCGTCGTGTACTCGGACTCCTGCCAGATCGACAGGCAGCTCCCGATCATCGGCTTTGCGACGGTTCAGATCAACGGCGTCTACTCCAGCTTCCTGGATCGTCCTCCTCCGGCGTGTCTGGATCGGAGGGGGTTCCCTTCCCCCTGCATCGTCGCCACGCTCACCTGCGACCAGCAGGTCACGGCCCCGGCAGGCTGCGGCCTCTTCGGGCTTGCGGCCCTCACTTCCCGTCTCGTTCGATGAAGACGCCAGGCCGCCTTGGGGGGCGCGGCCAGGGGGTTCAGGGTCGAAAGGTCAAGCGACCTTGAGTGGGTTTGGCGCGCTCGACTTCTGGCCCCACTGCATTTGGGACCGGCATGTTGGAGTCGGCGCCGGCGATCGGCATCGGGTCGTTGAGCGAGGACTGCCAGATGGACGATCGCGGTCCCCCAAAAAAGTAGCGGCCGGCGAGGTTGGGTGAGGCCCGACAGGTGACGCTCCCGAGGATGGTCGGGCGCGCGGCGGCCCCTCGAGGCCGGCGCTGTTTGCGCTCGAGGAGGCGCGCCGGGTTCGATGCCAGCGACCCCGCTGGGATCGGCTCCGTCAGGTGGCCGCTGGCGCCGGCCGCGGCGCATGGAGAGTCGGCTTCCGCCTGCACCGGAGGACCTAGGGACTGCTCCTGGAGGGCTGACTTGAGTCCTCACTGGGAACTCATCGAGGACTCACCGCGGGAACAGGAAAGGACTCGGGGGAGGGGATGAGGAACTGGGACTGCGCGGAGCCGGCTCCCGCCGCCGCAACCGCGCCGCGTCCCGCCCATGTAGGTAACGGGCTCTCGGAGTACGGCGTCACCGAGGCTAAGGCGAGCTCGTGGTAGGAGGCCCTACCCGGGCGTGGACGTGCTGCCGAAGATCAAGAAGGCGAGGGGCTCGAGGCGAACCCGGCCCGGCGAAAGACCCACGGCGGCCTGCCGCTCTTCCCTGTGGTCTGGCTCAACCCCCCACCCTGGATCACGAGGGCGCTCTACCGGGCCGTCGAGAGCACCAATCTGCATTCCCCACCTTCGCCCCGATCGGAGGCTGCGCCCTGGAACACCCGTGCCGGCGTCGCAGAACGCGGGTACGAAACGAAAAAGGCCCGACCTCAGAGGAGATCGGGCCGTTGCATTTGGCGCGCGATACAGGATTCGAACCTGTGGCCTTCGGCTCCGGAGGCCGACGCTCTATCCAGCTGAGCTAATCGCGCTCGCGGGGGCGGTATGTAGTGCACACCCCCGCGAAAGGCAAGAAGGTTGGGCTGGCCGAGGGTCGCGGCTGGGGGCCCCGGTTCGGCTGGTGGTGGGGGTCGGGATTCACGATCCGTCCTGTGGTCGGGCCCGAGCCACTAGGGGTGGGCCAGCCTTCAGCGGTCGTCCCCTCCCCGGGGGACGCGATTCTTGACCCTGGGCCGCACGGACTGCTACGAATGAGTGGTTCCGGGCGGTTTGAGAGGGTGTGCCCGCCCCCGAGGGACGAATGGCTATCCGGGCTATCGCAGTGGAGGACGACGAGGCGGTGGCGAAGCTCATCGCTCAGGTCCTCACGTCCCACGGGGTCGAGGTGTGCGGGACGGCGGGGACGGGCGAGGACGGGGTCGCGCTAGCGCGGCGGGAGAGGCCCGACATCGCGCTCGTCGACCTCGGGCTGCCGAAGATGAGCGGCGAAGACGTCATCGCCACCATCCGCCAGGAGCTCCCCAAGACCGCGTGTATCGCGCTCACGGCGGTCGACATCCCGGCGCGCGTGCTCGCCGCCATGCGGGCAGGGGCGTCCGGCTACATCCTGAAGCCGTTCCACGCCGCCGATCTCACCAAGGCGGTCGAGGACGTGCTATCGGGCGAGGCCGCGCCCATCAGCCCGCGCGCTGCGAAGGTGCTGCTCGCCGAGCTGCGAGGGGATCCGCCTGACCAGCGAGCCAAGGATGGACCGGCGCTGTCGAAGCGGGAGCTGGAGGTGCTTCAGCTCCTCGTGCACGGCCACACGTACGCAGACGTGGCCCAGGCGCTCGGCATCGCCGAGGGCACGGTACAGACGTACGTGAAGCGCATCTACGAGAAGATGGACGTCTCGACCAAAGCCGAGGCGGCGCTCTTGGCCGTCGCCCGCGGCCTCGTGAAGCCCTAGGCGCGAAATCCCGGGCTTTGACTTCGGTTTGCCCCTATGGGTGAGCCGTTTGCCACAGGGTGCCGGGTGTCACGATCGGGACGATCCGGCCGAGGCGCTCCTTGACTTCGAGGGGTCGACCCATATAATGAGGCCCTTTTTGGGCCCCGGTCGGCAGCTTAAATGCGCGTCAATATTGACGAAATCAAGGAGGCCGGCCTCCGCAGGTCCTGGGACGTCGCTCGCGAGGAAGCCGACGAGATGATGGCGGGCGATCGGGCGGGCTACCGGGCCAGGGGCCCGGTACACGTGGACGCACGCCTCGAGAAGATCGACCGGCGGATTCGAGTGGACGCTCACGGGAAGGCAGAACTCACCGTCCCCTGCGGCCGGTGCCTCCGCCCCGTGGCCGTCGACCTTCCGGTCGATTTCGAGCTCACCCTCGTGCCCCGCGACGAGTACGAGGAGGCCCCCCGCGGAGAGAAGGACGAACACGCAGGACGGGCGATCGGGAGCTTCGAGCCCGAGGAGGCTGAGGAGGAGGCGTACAGCGGCAAGGTGATCGATCTCGATCCCCTCGTCCGCGAGCAACTCGTCCTCTCGCTTCCGTCCTACCCGGTGTGCCGACCGGACTGCAAGGGGCTCTGCTCGGTCTGTGGCGCAGACCTGAACGATAGCGAATGCGGCTGCGACCGGCGGGTTCCCGACCCGCGCTGGGCGGGGCTCAAGAGGCTGAAGCTGCAGTAGAGTGATCGGCTGTTTCCGCCGTACGACAAGGAGCACGCCGTGGGCGTTCCCAAGAAGCGAACGAGCAGCATGCGCCGAAACCGGCGACGGGCAGCGAACTTCCGGCTGAGGCCCGTGAACGTCGTGAAGTGCCCCAAGTGCAAGGAGCCGGTCCTGTCGCACCATGCCTGCCCTTCTTGTGGCACCTACAAGGGCGAGCAGATCACCGAGGCCACCTGAGGTCCGTCGTCTAGATGCCCGAGACGATCGCGCCCGTGGCCGTCGACGCGATGGGGGGCGACAACGCCCCCGGCGAGATCGTGCAGGGGGCGGTTAACGCAGCGCGCAAGGGAACCTCGGTCGTGCTCGTGGGGCCCAAGGATTCGGTGCACCGCGAGCTCGTGCGGCTGCGCGCCGCGGGGTCCCTCCCCGTCGAGGTGCACCACGCGTCGGAGGTGGTCGAGATGCACGACCACCCCGGAAAGGCTCTGCGGCGGAAGAGAGATAGCTCCATCCGCGTCTGCTTCGAGCTCGTGAAGTCCGGGCGCGCCTCGGCCATGGTCTCGGCCGGCAACTCCGGGGCAGTCATGGCCACCGCCATCTTCGTGCTGGGCCGTCCCGAGGGAGTGGAGCGGCCCGCTATCATCTCGGCGCTGCCGGCGCTGCAAGGCTCCCCCATCCTCCTCGACATGGGCGCAGTCGTGGACTGCAAGCCTATCCACCTCGTCCAGTTCGCGCTCATGGGAGAGGTCTACGCGCGACGCGTCATCGGCGTGCGCCGCCCCCGGGTGGCTCTTCTCGCGAACGGGGAGGAGGAGTCGAAGGGGACGGAGCTCACCCGAGCCGCGGCCGCGGCACTGAGGCACTCGCGCCTCGAGTTCGTTGGGTACTGCGAGGGGCGGGACCTCCTCACAGGCGACTTCGACGTCATCGCTACCGACGGCTTTACCGGGAATGTGGCCCTGAAGACGATGGAGGGGACCGCCCGCGTCATCGGCGATTACCTCCGGGGAGCGCTCCGCGGGTCGCCGCTCGCCCTGGTGGGCGGGATCCTGGCACGCCGGGCGCTCGCTCGGATGCGACGCCGGATCGACTGGCGCGAGGTGGGCGGCGCACCTCTGGTCGGGGTCTCGGGGGTGGGATTCGTCTGCCACGGCCGCTCCGACGCGTTCGCCATCGAGAACGCCGTGCGCCGGGCGAGCGAGGCGGCCGGCAGCCACTTCACCGACGAGATCGCAGAGGCTGTCGCGCCCGCGGCAGCACTGCTCGCGGAGGCCGAGCGATCCCCCCCGGCGCTGGACCCCCCCGACCCCGCTCAGGCGGATGCCTGACCCGAGAGGACCTCGATCGATGCGATCCCTCATCGCCGGAACCGGCTCCTACGTGCCCGACAAGGTCCTCACCAACGCCGATCTCGAGAGGATGGTCGAGACGAGCGATTCGTGGATCGTCGAGCGCACCGGAATCCGCGAGAGGCGGATCGTCGCCCCGCACCAGGCCACGAGCGATCTGGCGCTGGAGGCCACGAGGCGGGCGCTCGAAGACGCCGGCCTCGCCCCGGAGGACATCGAGCTCATCGTGGTGGGCACGGTCACCCCCGACTATCCCTGGCCGTCCACGGCGGCGGTCCTCCAGGGCCGGCTCGGGAACAAGAGAGCATTCGCCTTCGACGTCTCGGCCGCGTGTGCCGGCTCGCTGTACGCGCTGTCGATCGCCGATCGGTACGTGGCGACCGGGACGGTGCGGAACGCGCTCGTCCTCGGGGCCGAGGCGCTGACCAAGATCACCGACTTCAGGGACCGGAACACCTGCATCCTGTTCGGCGACGGGGCCGGGGCCATGGTGCTCCGACCCACCGACGACCCCCGCCGGGGGGTGACGACCATCCGGCTGCACGCCGATGGCTCGCTCGTCCCCATCCTCCTTCAGCCCGGCGGCGGCTCGCGCGATCCCATCTCGGAGAAGGTGATCCGGGAGAAGAGCCACTACGTGAAGATGAATGGCCGCGAGGTGTTCAAGGTCGCGGTCCGGGCGCTCGAGGACGTGAGCCGCGAGGTGCTCGCAGCCGAGAAGCTTGCACCGGGCGACGTCGATTGCGTTATCGCCCACCAGGCGAACAAGCGCATCCTGGACGCCACCCTGCACCGGCTCGCCATCCCCCCCGAGCGCTGCTTCATGAACCTCGAGAAGTACGGCAACACCTCCTCGGCCAGCGTGCCCATGACTCTGGACGAGGCCCGCCGGGCAGGTTGGTTCGAGCCGGGCGACGTCATCCTCATGATGGCCATCGGCGGAGGCATGGCCTGGGGCGCGGGCGTGGTCCGCTGGTGACCGCGCGCGAGGGAGACCCAAGGATGGGAAAGCTGGCATTCATCTTCCCCGGCCAGGGCTCGCAGTGGGTGGGCATGGGGAAGGATCTCCACGGGGCGTTCGGCGAGGCCCGGGACGTGTTCCAGGCCATCGACGAGGCCCTCTCGGAGCGGCTTTCCACCATCTGCTTCGAGGGGCCGGAGGAGCTGCTGAAGCTCACCGCCAACACCCAGCCCTGCATCCTGGCCGTCTCCGCGGCCGCTGCCGCCGTGCTGGCTCGCTCCGGCATCCGGCCCGACCTGGTGGCGGGCCACTCGTTGGGCGAGTACTCGGCGCTCGTCGCCGCCGAATCCTGCTCCGCGTCGGAGGCCGCCCGGGCGGTTCGCGCCCGGGGCACCTTCATGCAGGAGGCGGTCCCGGCGGGACAGGGCGCCATGAGCGCGGTCCTCGGCCTCGCCCCGGAGAAGGTGAAGGAGATCTGTGCCGCCGTGGCGGCGGAGAGCGGCCAGGTGGTCTCGCCCGCCAACTTCAACGAGCCGGCGCAAACGGTCGTCGCCGGCGCGGCGGGGGCGGTCGAGGCGGCCGGCGTCCGGCTCAAGGCCGCCGGGGCAAAGCGGGTCCTGCCGCTGCCCGTCTCCGCGCCCTTCCACTCCGCCCTCATGGCCCCGGTGAAGGCCCGACTCGAGCCGGCCCTGCGCGCCGTCCACTTCCGGGCCCCCTTCTGCCCCGTGGTCACGAACGTCGAGGCCCGACCGAACGCCGACCCGGCCCGGATCGTCCCTCTCCTCTTGGAGCAGGTCACCGCGCCGGTCCGCTGGATCGAGTGCGTGGAAGAGCTCGTCCGGCAGGGCGTGACCCGGATGGTCGAGGTCGGGCCCAAGAACGTCCTCTCCGGCCTCGTCCGCCGTATCGACAAGACGGTCGAGGTGTGGAACGTGGAAGATGGGGAATCGCTCGAGAAGGTCCTCATCGCCCTGCGGGGCTAGGGGGAGCCGACCCATGTTCGATTTTGAGGGCAAGGTCGCTTTGGTCACCGGGGCATCGCGCGGAATCGGCCGGGCGGTGGCCATCACGCTGGCGCGCGGGGGCGCGAGCGTGGCCCTGAACTACGCCGGGAACGAGGCCGCGGCGGCCGAGGCCTTGCGTCTCGTCCGAGAGGGGGGAGCGCCCCGCGCCGGGCTCCACCGGTTCGACGTTGCCGATCCGGCCGCCTGCGCGGCGGCGGTCGAGGCCATCGTGGGCGAGTGGGGCGGGCTGCACATCCTCGTCAACAACGCCGGCATCGCCCTCGACCAGCTGGTCCTGCGAATCAAGGACGAGGACTGGACCCGGCAGTTGCAGGTGAACCTCACCGGTGCGTTCAACCTCACCCGGGCGGCGGCGCGGCCGATGGTGAAGCAGCGCGGCGGTGCCATCGTGAACCTCACCTCGGTGGTGGGGGAGATGGGGAACCCCGGCCAGGCGGCCTACGCCGCCAGCAAGGCCGGCCTCATCGGGCTCACCAAGGCGGTCGCCCGAGAGCTCGCCTCGCGCAACGTCCGGGTCAATGCCGTCGCGCCCGGATACGTGGATACCGACATGACCCAGGGGCTACCCGAGGGGGCCCGGGCGAGGCTCTTGGAGGCGATCCCGCTCGCCCGGATGGGCTCGGCCCAGGACGTGGCCGACGCCGTCGCCTACCTGGCGAGCGAGAAGGCGTCGTACGTGACCGGCGAGGTACTGCGGGTCAATGGCGGGATGTACATGTAGCCGCAGTATCCTGCGGCCGAACCAGGAACGGGAGGAGCAATGTCGGCAACCATCGAGCAGAAGGTGAAGAACATCATCGCGGACCAGCTGGGCGTGGGCGAGGAGGAGATCAAGCCCACCTCGAGCTTCATCGAAGACCTGGGCGCCGACTCGCTCGACATCGTCGAGCTCGTCATGGCCATGGAGGAGGAGTTCGAGGTGGAGATCCCGGACGAGGAGGCCGAGAACATCAAGACCGTCCAGGATGCGGTGAACTACATCACCACCCACAAGAAATAGGGCCCGGCCGAGGCGGTCGCCTCCCGGGCCCGGGGCACCGGTCGCGCGCGGCGGCGTCGCGCCCGCCCCCGACCCGCAGGACCGGGCCCGGCAGGCCCCGGCCGGCGCGGGATATTGCGAGGAGGCCGCCCCCTTTTTGACGGCCTCTCCTTCGAGCGAGGTGCGCGGATGAACAGGCGTCGCGTGGTGGTTACGGGGCTCGGGCTGGTGTCGCCCGTGGGCGTCGGGGTGGAGGAGTCCTGGAGCGCCCTGGTGGCGGGCAAGAGCGGCATCGCGCCCATCACCCTGTTCGACGCGTCCACCTTCCCCACCCGCATCGCCGGCGAGGTGAAAGGCTTCGACCCGGAGAAGTTCATGGACCGCAAGGAGGTCCGCCGGAACGACCGGTTCATCCACTTCGCCATCGCCGCGGCGGACATGGCCTTCAGGGACGCCGGCCTGGACATGGGGAGGGAGGACCCGGATCGGGTGGGGGCCATCGTCGGCTCCGGCCTGGGCGGGCTGTCCACGATCGAGGAGTGGTACCGGGTCTTCCTGGAGCGGGGGGTGAAAAGGATCGGCCCCTTCTTCGTGCCGAGCCTCATCATCAACCTCGCCCCGGGACAGATCACCCTGCGCTATGGCCTGAAGGGCCCTAGCTTCTCGCCGGTCTCGGCCTGCGCCACGAGCAACCACGCCATCGGGGACGCCATGATCTACATCGAGCGTGGCACCGCGGATGTGATGGTGGCCGGCGGTTGCGAGGCCACCATCACCCCGCTCGGCATCGGCGGCTTCTGCGCGGCGCGGGCGCTCTCGGAACGCAACGAGGCCCCGGAGAGGGCCAGCCGGCCCTTCGACCGGGCACGGGACGGGTTCGTGCCGGGCGAGGGGTCGGGAATCCTCATCCTGGAGGAGCTCGAGCACGCGAGAAGGCGGGGGGCCCGCATCTACGCCGAACTGGCGGGCTACGGCGCGACGAGCGACGCCTACCACATCACCGCCCCCGCCCCCGAGGGCGAGGGGGGGCAGCGAGCGATGCGCATGGCGATGGCCGAAGCGGGCGTCTCGCCCGAGGAGGTCGGCTACATCAACGCCCACGGGACTTCCACCCCCGCCGGGGATGTGGCCGAGTGCCAGGCCATCGCAAAGGTGTTCGGAGATCATGCCAGGAAGGGACTCATGGTCTCTTCGACCAAGTCCATGATCGGCCATCTTTTGGGCGGGGCCGGCGGGGCCGAGGCGGTGGTCACGGTCCTCTCCTTGGCTCGAGGGGTCATCACCCCGACCATCAACGTCGAGGACCAAGATCCCGAGTGCCCCCTGGACGTAGTCCCCAACCAGGCGCGCGAGGTGCGGGTGAGCGCCGCGATGACCAACTCGTTTGGGTTCGGCGGAACCAACGCCGTCCTGCTCTTCAAGAGGGTGTGAACCCGGGAGCAGCCATGCCCGAGAAGATCGTCGTCGGCTCCGACCACGCCGGGGTCGCGCTCCGAGCTGTGGCGGCGCGGCTCGCCGCCGAGGCGGGGTTCTTGGTGGAGGAACTCGGCCCGAGGGCGGGCGAGAAGGCCGACTACCCGGTGGAGGCCCGGCGGGTGGCCGACCTGGTCGCGGCGGGGAAGGCGCGGTTCGGGATCCTCGTGTGCGGGACCGGGATCGGAGTGTCCATCTCGGCCAACAAGGTCCGCGGCATCCGGGCCGCGCTCTGCAGCACCGAATTCGAGGCGCGGATGGCCCGGGCCCACAACGACGCCAACGTCCTTTGCATGGGCGAGCGGGTGATCGGCACCGGGGTCTGCGAGGGCATCATCCGGGCCTTTCTCTCCACCGCGCCCGAGGGAGGCCGCCACTCCCTCCGGGTGAAGATGATCATGGACCTGGAGCGCTGATCCCAAGCGTTGCCGGGGCCCGGGCAGCGCGGTATGAACGGCGTCCCAGAGGTAGGAGGCCGCTCCCATGATGCCCACCCAGCCCCTCAACGAATCCGACCCCCTCGTCGCCCGCCTCCTCCGCGAGGAGACCCGCCGCCAGGCCGAGGGGCTCGAGCTCATCGCCAGCGAGAACTTCGTCTCCCCCGCGGTCTTGGAGGCGGTCGGGTCGACCCTCACGAACAAGTATGCCGAAGGTTATCCCGGCAAGCGCTACTACGGCGGCTGCGAGGTGGTCGACGAGGTGGAACAGCTGGCCATCGACCGGGCCCGGGAGCTCTTCGGGGCCGAGCACGCCAACGTCCAGCCCCACTCCGGGTCGCAGGCCAACATGGCCGCCTACTTCGCCCTGGCCCAGCCCGGCGACACCCTGCTCGCCATGAGCCTCAACTTCGGGGGGCACCTCACCCACGGGTCCAAGGTCAACTTCTCCGGCAAGCTCTTCCGCATCGTTCCCTACGGCCTGCGGCAGGCCGATGAGAACGTCGACCTGGACGAGGTGGCCCGGCTGGCGCGCGAGCACCGTCCGAAGATCCTCGTGGTCGGGGCCAGCGCCTATCCGCGGGTGCTCCCCTTCGACCGGTTCGCCGAGATCGCCCGGGAGGTGGGCGCCGCGCTCCTGGTCGACATGGCTCACATCGCCGGCCTGGTCGCGACGGGGCTTCACCCCTCGCCGGTTCCCCACGCCGAGATCGTCACCACCACCACCCACAAGACGCTGCGCGGCCCGAGGGGCGGCCTCATCCTCTGCCGCGAGGTCCACGCCAAGACCCTCAACTCGCAGATCTTCCCGGGCATCCAGGGCGGTCCGCTCGAGCACGTCATCGCTGGGAAGGCGGTGGCCCTGGGGGAGGCGCTCAGGCCCGCGTTCAGGGAGTACCAGCGGCGCCTGGTCGAGAACGCGCAGGTGCTCGCCGAGCAGCTCAAGGTGGTGGGGCTCAGGCTCGTGTCCGGAGGCACCGATACCCACCTCATCCTCGTGGACCTGCGCCCGAAGAGGATCACCGGAAAGGCGGCGGAGGACGCCCTGGGTCGGGCCGGGATCACCGTGAACAAGAACATGATCCCCTGGGATCCGGAGAAGCCCACCGTCACCTCGGGCATCCGGCTCGGCACTCCCGCCCTCACCACCCGGGGGATGGGCGCGCGGGAGATGACCCTCGTGGCGGTCCTCATCGGGCGGGTGCTCGACCGGCCCGACGACGAGGCCCTCCTCTCACGGGTGCGCGGCGAGGTCCGGGACCTGTGCGCGCACTTCCCCCTGTACGCCGACCGGGTGTGAGGGAGCCAGGGCCGCCCCGCCCGCCGCGCCATGCGCTGCCCCTTCTGCGGACACGTCGAGGACCGGGTGGTCGATTCCCGGGAGGCGCAGGAAGGACAGGTGACGCGCCGCCGACGGGAGTGCCTCTCCTGTCGGGGACGGTTCACCACCTACGAACGGATCGAGGAGATCCTCCCCCAGGTGGTGAAGAAGGACGGGCGGCGCGAGCCGTTCGATCGGAGGAAGATCGTCGAGGGGGTCGTCACCGCCTGCGAGAAGCGCCCGGTCTCGGCCGAGCAGGTCGAGGCGTTGGTGGCGGGTGTGGAGCGGGAGCTGGCCGACCTGGGCGAGCGCGAGATCAGGACCTCGGCCATCGGTGAATCGGTGATGCGCCGGCTTCGCAGCCTCGACGAGGTCGCCTACGTGCGGTTTGCCTCGGTCTACCGGGCCTTCCGCGACGTGGGCGAGTTCATGACGGAGCTGGAGCGGCTCGCGAGGAAGAACAGCATCGGGGGCGGAGGGGAACCCAGTCCATGAGGGCAGCGGCCGGGGGGGCTTCCGACGGCGGCCCGGGCGGAGGGGGCGCCGAGGTGGCGGGCATCGACCGGGAAGCGGCGGCGGCCTTCATGCGGGTGGCGGTCTCGGCCGCGCGCCGCGGGCTCGGCCGGACGAGCCCCAACCCCGCCGTCGGCGCCGTGGTGGTGCGGGACGGCCGGATCGTGGGTCGCGGTCACCATGCCCGGGCCGGCGGACCGCACGCCGAGGTGGTGGCGCTCCGCGCCGCCGGCGAAAAGGCCCGGGGTGCCGACCTCTACACCACCCTCGAGCCCTGCGACCACTTCGGCCGGACTCCCCCCTGCTCGCTCGCGATCCTGGAGGCGGGCGTGCGGGCGGTCGTGGTCGGTTCCCGGGACCCCAACCCGCTGGTCCGCGGCCGAGGGGTGGCGCGCCTGCGCCGGCACGGGGTCCCGGTGGTGCGGGGGGTCCTCTCGGACGAGTGCGACCGGCTCGTCGCCCCCTGGGTCACCTTCATCACGAAGGGGCGCCCCCATGTTACCCTCAAGGCCGCGGTGACGCTCGACGGGAAGATCGCCACCCGCGAGGGCGATGCCCGCTGGATCAGCGGACCGGAGGCCCGCGCCTGGGTCCACCGCAAGCGCAACGAGGTGGACGCGGTCCTGGTGGGCGCCGGGACGGCCCGCGCCGATGACCCGGAGCTCACCACCCGGCTCCCGGGAGGGGGGGGCCGGGATCCGCTCCGGGTGGTGCTCGACACGAGGCTCCGCCTTCCCCGGCGCCTCCGGCTGTTTCGGCAGCGGTCGGCCGCCCCCACGCTTCTGGCCCACGCCTCGGGCCGTCGTCGCCGCCCCTGGCCCGGGGTCGAGCTCCTCAGGTGCCGCCGCGGTGATGGTGGGGTCGACCTTTCGGACCTCTTGCGCCAGCTCGCGGCGAGGGGGGTGACCCACCTCCTCGTGGAGGGCGGCGCCGCCGTTCACGCCCAGTTCCTGGAGGAGGGGCTGGTCGACGAGGTGGCGATCTTCGTGGCCCCGAAGATCCTGGGCGGGGATGGTCTCTCGCTCGCACGGGGCCGCGGGCCGGCCCGGATGGCGCGGGTCCTGCGCCTCGAATCGGTGCGGGTGGAGCGGCTGGGCGACGACGTCCTCGTCACGGGCCGCGTCCCGAGGCCGTTGGCGAAAGCCCGGAAACGGGGCTAGGATCCGCGGTACATGTTCACGGGCCTCGTCTCGGATATCGGGGTGGTCGAGCGCGTCGCCCCGCGGCGGGGCGGCGTCCGGCTCACCCTGCGTCCCGGGCGGCTCGCGGTCCAAGACCTCTCCTTGGGGGAGAGCGTGGCCTGCTCGGGAGCTTGCCTCTCGGTGGTGGAACGGGGGGAGGGGGTGGTCTCGTTCGAGGTGGTTCCCGAGACGCTCTCCCGGACGACCCTTTGCACCTGGCGGCCCGGGACGCGCGTCAACCTGGAACGGGCGCTGGCGGTGGGCGGCCGGATCGGCGGCCACCTGGTCCAGGGCCACGTGGACGCCGTCGCCGCGGTGCTGTCCCGGGCCTCCGAGGGCCAGGGCGCCCGGCTCGCGGTGGGCCTCCCGGAGGAGATCGCCCCGCTCGTGGCGGAGAAGGGCTCCATCGCCCTGGATGGCGTCTCGCTCACGGTGGCCGCTGCCTCGCGCGACCGGTTCGAGGTCGCGCTCATCCCCGAGACCCTGGAGCGCACCACCCTTGGCGAGGCCGCTCCCGGGTCGCTCGTCAACCTCGAGGCCGACCTTCTCGCCCGCCACCTGGCCCGGCTTCTTGCCTACTCCGGGGCGGAGGGCAAAGGCATCTCCGGGGCGGATCTCCTCCGCTGGGGTTATGGGGGGGAGGCCCCCCGGTGAACGCGCACCCCGAGCAGCCCGCGGTGGAGCGAGTGGAGCGGGCGCTCTCCGCGGTCCGTGCCGGTCGGATGGTCATCTTGACCGACGACGAAGGGCGGGAGAACGAGGGCGATCTCTGCCTGGCCGCGGAGAAGGTCACGCCGGCGGCCATCAGCTTCATGGCCACCCACGGGCGGGGGCTCATCTGCCTCTCGCTCACGGAGGAGAAGGTCCGGTCTCTGAGGCTGCCGCTCATGGTCGAGGAGAACGCCAACACCTCGAGCTTCGGGACCGCCTTCACGGTGTCGATCGAGGCGCGCGAGGGGGTCAGCACCGGCATCAGTGCCCGGGACCGGGCCCACACCATCCAGACCGCCGTGCGCGACGGCTGCCGGCCGGAGGACCTGGCTCGGCCCGGCCACGTCTTCCCCCTGCGAGCCCGGCCGGGCGGAGTCTTGGTCCGGGCCGGGCAGACCGAGGGGTCGGTCGACCTTGCCCGCCTCGCCGGCCTGAAGCCCGCGGGCGTCATCTGCGAGGTCATGAACGAGGACGGGACCATGGCTCGCCGTCCCGAGCTGGACAAGCTGGCCGCCGACCACGGGCTGTGCCTCGTGTCGGTGGCGGACCTCATCGCCTACCGCATGCTCAAGGACACCCTGGTCCGGCGCGCCGCCGAGGCCCCGCTCCCCACCGGCTACGGCCGGTTCCGAGCGGTCGCGTACGAGAACGACGTGGACACCCACCAGCACGTCGCGCTCGTCAAGGGGCGCTGGCGCGAGAACGATCCGGTCCTGGTCCGAGTCCACTCGAAATGTCTGACGGGGGACATCTTCGGGAGCGAGCGGTGCGACTGCGGCGCCCAGCTCCACGCCGCCCTGCGCCAGATCGAGAGGGCGGGAAAGGGCGTGCTACTCTACCTGGACCAGGAGGGCCGCGGGATCGGCCTGGTGAACAAGCTCAAGGCCTACAACCTGCAGGACGAGGGGTACGATACCCTGGAGGCCAACGTCCGCCTCGGGTTCAAGCCGGACCTGCGCGACTACGGGATCGGCGCCCAGATCCTGCGGGATCTTGGGGTGCGGCGCATGCGGCTGCTCACCAATAACCCCAAGAAGATCGTGGGGTTGGAGGGGTACGGTCTGCAGGTGGTGGAGCGCGTGCCCATCGAGATGCCGCCGACGCGCCGCAACCGCGCGTACCTCGCGGCGAAGCGCGACCGCATGGGGCACCTGCTCACGCTCGCGCCGTCGCCGGACAGCCACGGCCGGGCCAAGGCGGCGCGTCGAGGCGGCCGCTCGTCCCGCAGCCGGCGGAGGGAGGGACCATGAACCTGTACGAAGGGACGCTCATCGCCACCGGGCTCAAGGCGGCGCTGGTGGTCTCGCGCTTCAACTCGCTCATCACGAGCCAGCTCGAGGCGGGGGCGCTCGACGCCCTCCGCCGCCACGGGGTCAAGGACGCCGACCTGGACGTGTTCCGCTGCCCGGGGACCTTCGAGCTCCCCCCGCTCCTCTCCCGGGTCGCCGGGAGCGGCCGCTACGACCTGGTGGTGGCGCTGGGCGCGGTCATCCGCGGCGGCACCCCGCACGCCGACTACGTGGCGGCCGAGGCCCTGAAGGGCGTGGCCCTGGTCTCCCTCCAGGCCGCCTGCGCGGTGGCCATGGGGATCCTCACCTGCGACACCCTGGAGCAAGCGCTGGAACGGGCGGGGGTGAAGGCCGGGAACAAGGGCGCGGAGGCCGCGGTGGCGGGCATCGAGCAGGCGAACCTGCTGCGAGAGGCCGGCCGCCTGCCCTCGCGACGGGTGGAGTGACGGTGACCGCGCGGCGCACACGGGCCCGCGAGCGGGCGCTCCAGGCGCTCTACCAGATCGACGTCGCCGCCGAGGGCATCGACGAGGCCCTCTCGGCGTTCTGGAGAAGCTTCGAGCCGGTCGAGCGCGAGGTGCGCGAACTGGTCGAGGCACTGGTCCGGGGAGTGGCCGCCCACCGTCGCGAGGTGGACGATGCCATCGAGGAGGCCTCCAGCAACTGGAGGCTCGACCGGATGGCCCGGGTAGACCGCAACGTGTTGCGCCTCGCGGTCTACGAGCTGCTGCGGACCGAGGTGCCGGTGAAGGTGGTCATCAACGAGGCGATCGAGCTGGGCAAGAAGTTCGGGTCGGAGAACTCCGGGGCCTTCGTGAACGGCGTGCTCGATCGGGTGGCGGCGGGCTTGACGCCCGACCGCAAGGACGCCTGAGGGGCCGTCTGGGAGCTCGAAAGGAAGACCGTGGCGCTCAAGATCGAGGTGGCGGAGCTGGGGCTCGCGGCGATCGACGCGCTCGACGTGGACGCGCTCGCGGTCTTCGTCGGGCCGGAGCGGCCCCTGCAAGGCTTCGCCGGCTTTGCCGACTGGCGGATGTGCGGGGCCATCTCTCGCGCCATCCGGAACCGCTTCTTCGGGGGGCGCCCCGAGGAGGCGCTCCTCCTCCCCTCCGGCGGTCGGCTCCGGGCCGGACGCGTGTTCTCTTTCGGCTTGCCCGCGGAGGTCCCCCTCCAGCCGGACGCGTTCCTCCGCGCCGCGCGCCAAGCCTGCGAGGCCATGGCCCGAGCGGGGAGCGACGCCTTCGCCACCGCCATGCCTCCCTTCGCCGGCGAGTTGGCCCTGGCCGCCCGCCTCTGGATGGAAGCGAGCCTCGTCCGCCCGGTGGCACGCCAGGTGCTCCTGGGCGAGGCCCGGGCCCTCCAACGGGAGCTGTCGGCGGCCCGGGCCGAGCGCGGGGCGGACGTGGAGGTGGTGGTCCCACCCTCGCGTGTGGAGATGCCGCCCCGGGCCCGCGCCTTGCCGCACGTGGGCGCCGTGATACGCTGACGCGGGCCCCTCGCCCGCGCATGTCCGAGCGATCCCAGAAGGCGATCAGCGAGTTCGTCTCCGAGGCCCAGGAGAACATCGACGCCCTGGGGCGCGACCTGATCCGGCTGGACCGGAGCGGGGGGGATCCCGATCCCGACCTCCTCAACGCCGTCTTCCGCGCCGCCCACACGCTGAAGGGCCTGTCCTCGATGTTCGGGGTGGAGAGGATGGCGCGCCTCGCCCACGCCCTCGAGGACATGCTCGACGAGCTCCGCATGGGTCGCCGGTCCTTCGGGCCCGAGGCCCTCGATCTGCTGCTCGAGGCGCCGGAGATCTTCTCCCGCATCATCGCCGAGGAGTCGGAGGGGCGTCCCGCCGAGACCGCCGGGGCGGCGGCCCGCCTGGCCGAGCGGCTCCGCTCGCACCACCCGCCCGCTCCGGGAGGCTCGAGCGGGGACCCCCTCGACGCGCTCGACCTTCCGCCGGCGGTGCGGACCATGCTCACCGAGTACGAGGAGCACCGGCTGCGCGCCAGCGTGCAGAAGTCGATCGCGCTCTTGCGGGTGAAGGTGGCCTTCCCGCTCGAGACCTTCGATCGCGAGCTGTCGGAGCTGAACGCCCGCCTGAAGAGGCACGGCGAGGTGGTCTCGACCCTCCCCTCGGCCGAGGCGCGGGAGCCGCACACCATCGCCTTCGAGCTGCTCTTCGCCTCCCGGGAGCCGCTGCCCACCATCCAGCGCGAGGCCGGTCCGGGCTCGGCGGTGGAGCCTTTGAAGCTCGTGGCGAGAGGCGCGGCCCCACCCCCCCTGGCCCCGGGGCCCTCCCCCGCCCAGAGCCCCTCGGCGAGGGACCTGCCCCCCTCCGCCACCCCGCCCCCCGCCCCCGGCGGACTGGAAGTCTCCCCCACCACCGAGGCGGTCTCGGGAGATACGCCCTCGCTAAGGTCCGCCTCCCAGTCCGTCCGGGTGGACATCCACAAGCTCGATCGGCTGATGAACGTGGTGGGCGAGCTGGTGCTGATCCGCTCCTCGCTCACCGCCCAGGCCGAGAAGCAGAAGAGCGGGGGGGGAGACCCCGTGCTCGCCGGGGAGCTGCAGCACCTCTCCCGCTCCCTGGAGCGGAGGCTCTCCGAGCTCCAGGCCGGGATCCTCGAGGTGCGGATGGTCCCCCTCGAGCAGGTGTTCGACAAGCTGGCCCGCATGGTCCGCAAGCTGGCTCGCGAGGTCGGCAAGGAGATCGACTTCGTGGTGGCCGGGGGGGAGGTGGAGCTCGACAAGCTCATCGTGGAGGAGCTGTCCGACCCGCTCATGCACCTCATCCGCAACTCCATCGATCACGGGATCGAGACCCCGGAGACCCGGCGGCGCGCCGGTAAGCCCGAGGTGGGGAGGGTGCGGCTCGCGGCCGCCCAGCGGGGGAACCACGTGCAGATCGTGGTGGAGGACGACGGGGCCGGGCTGGACGAGGATCGGATCCGGCAGGTGGCCGTGCAGCGCGGCCTGGCCACCGCGGAGGCGCTGGCCGACCTCTCGCGCCGCGAGATCCTGAACCTGGTCTTCACTCCCGGCTTTTCCACCGCGACCAAGGTGACGACCCTCTCCGGCCGAGGGGTGGGGCTCGACGTGGTCAAGACGAACATCGCCGAGCTCTCGGGGATCATCGACCTCTCCACCACCCGCGGGCTCGGGACCCGTTTCGAGATCACCCTGCCGGTCACGCTGGCCATCCTGCGCGCCCTGGTGGTCCGCGTGGCAGGACGCATCTACGCCATCCCCCTGAACAGCGTGCTCGAGATCCTCGAGGTCCGGGCCGACGAGGTGCGGACCCTGTCCACCCGGGAGGTCATCTCGGTGCGCGGCTCGACCCTCCCCATCCTCCGGCTGGCGCGGCTGTTCCACGGAGGCATGGGGCCCGCCCCGAGCCGGTTCTTCGTGGTGGTGGTGGGCCTCGCCCAGGAGCGACTGGGGATCGCGGTCGAGGACCTGGTGGGGCAACAGGACATCGTGGTGAAGCCGCTGGGACAGGCGCTCTCCGGCGTCCGGGGCATCGCCGGGGCGACCGATCTCGGGAACCGGCGCACGGTGCTCGTGCTCGACGTCGGCGCGATCATCGAAGAGGTCATCGCACCCGAAGGCATCGGGGGGACGGGCTAGTGTACCTCGCCTTCTACGGGCTCACCCGAAGGCCGTTCTCCAAGACGCCGGACCCGGAATTCCTCTACCACTCGCCCCAGCACGCCGAGGCCCTGGCCCGCCTCTCACACGCCGTCGAGGAGCGAGAGGTGGCGGTCCTCACCGGCGAGGTCGGCGCCGGGAAGACCACCCTGTCCCGGGCGCTCGTGGACGCCTACGCCGACACCTGCCGGTTCAGCTTCGTGGTGAACCCGGCCCTGCCGCCTGCGCAGCTCCTCGCGGCGGTGGCCGAGGGCTTCGGCCTCACCCCGAGACGGCGGAAGGCCGACGCCTTCGGGGCGGTGGCCGAGCACGTCTCCGGGCTCGACGGGGATGGGCGCTTCGGGGTGGTGATCGTCGACGAGGCTCAGCTGCTCCCGAGCCGGGCCGCCTACGACGAGCTGCGCCTGCTCACGAACCTCGCGGCGGATGACAGGCCGCTCCTGGGCCTCGTGCTCGTGGGACAGCCGGAGCTGCGGGCGCGCCTGGCCGCGCGCGGTGGAGAGGCATTCCGCCAGCGCGTGGGGGTGGCTTTCCACCTGGGTCCCCTCGACTCGACCGACACGGCCCACTACCTCGAGCACCGGCTCAAGGTCGCGGGACGGCTCGAGCCGCTCTTCGAGCCCGAGGCCGTGGATGCCATCCATCGCTTCTCCGGCGGGCTCCCCCGCCGGGTCAACCAGCTCGCCGCCGGGGCCCTTTTGGAGGGATTCTCCCGTGGGGAAGCCACTCTCTCCGCAGATGTGGTCGAGGCGGTGAACCGGGACCTGGCGGCTCTCTAACTGGGGCTCCCTAGTTGGGGTACGCCCGCTGGCCAGGGTAAGATCGCCGCGGGAATGGACTTCCTCAAGATCCGGAAGAAGGCGAAGGGGCGGGCGCTCGACGCCCCTCGTTCCTCGCATCCCGATCCCGAAACGGACCCGTCGCCCGGTAAGGCGAGCCCACCTTCCTCTCCCCGAGAGACGCCTCCGCCCAAGGTCGCGGGGCCAGTCTTGACGGAGGCGGACGTGGTCGCGGGCAAGCTGGCCGCGAGGCTCCAGGGGCTCCCCGAACCGACCGGCGCGCCGGGGGTGCCTGATCCCCGCTTCACGACCTGGCGCCCGGGAACGACCGGCCGCCCGCTCGTCCCCGAACCAGAGCCCAAGCCCGTTCCCCAACCGGCTCCTTCCGACTTCGCCGTCTACGACCCCGCTCGCTCGCGCCCCCCGGTCCCGGATCCCCGGGCCGGCGAGCCGCTCCCCTTTCGGCCGATCCCCTCGGCGCCCCTCCCCGGCGACCGGGGGAGGCCGTTCCCGGAGCGCCCTCGTCCACCCCCGGCGCCCGAGCGCGATCCCCTGGACGAGTTCTTCTACCGGCAGGACGAGGCGGTGCCGTCCCTGGACGCGTTGCCCTTGGACGCCGCCTTGCCCGTGGCGGTGCCGCACGAGGCGGAGGGGATCGAGGAGTACCTCATCTTCCGGCTCGGTACGGAGGAGTACGGCGTCCCCGTCGAGCGCGTCCACGAGGTCCTGAAGCCGCAGCCGGTGACCGAGGTGCCGCGCGCGCCGGCCGGCGTCCTCGGGGTGATCACGGTCCGGGGCGAGGTCGTGGCGGTGTTCGACCCGCGGCTGCGGCTGGGTCTCCCCGGGTCGCCGCCGTCCGAGGGGGCGGGGCGGATCGTGATCGTCGATGACGGCGAAGGCCCCTGCGGGCTCCTCGTGGACGAGGTGGCGAGCGTGGTCCGCCTCGCCCAGGGCAGCATCGAGCCTTGCCCTCAGGGCATCGGGGGGCAGAGCGCGGACTGCCTCGCGGGCATCGGCCGCGAGCGGAACCGCCTCTTCATGGTGCTCGACCTCTCGGCGCTCCTGCGGCGGGGAGCAATGCGGACGGGGAGGCCGGCCGATGCCCGGGCGTGAGGCGGATGGGCGGGGCGGGCGGGGGAGCCCCGGACCGGGCGAAGCGGCTCTGGCGCAGCTATGCACCTTCCGAGTGGGCGGGGAGGACTACGCCATCGACATCATGCGCGTGCGGGAGATCGTCCCCCCGCTGCCCGTCACCCCGGTGCCGCGCGCGCCCTCCTTCGTGGAGGGGGTGATCCGCCTGCGGGGGGATGTCCTGCCGGTGGTGGACGTCCGGCGCCGGCTGGGCCTGCCCGTCACCTCACCCACCCGGAGGACCAAGGTCCTCATCGTGAACGTGGCCCGCAGACAGATCGGGCTCGTCGTGGACGAGGTCACCGAGGTGGTCCGCGTCCCCCGCTCCGAGATCCGCCCCGCTCCCGCCCTGGTCGAGGGGGGCGGACCGAGGTTCTTCTTGGGCGTGTGCGGCGGGGAGGGCGTCGCCACCGCGGCGGCGAGGAGAGGGCCGGGGCGGCTCCGTCTCTTGCTCAACGTGCGAGCGCTGCTCGAGCCGGTCGCGCCGGGAGAGCCTGAGGCGGCGCGAACGGAAGCCGAAGCCACGAGGCGGTCATGAGCGCCCTCGGCCAAAGTTCGGGAATGAAGGACCGGGTCCGCGCAGCGGAGGAGGAGGTCCGGTACCGGGCCGCGGGTGAGCTCGATGCGGCCGAAGAGGAGGAGCGACAGCTCCTCCTCGGCTTGCTCGGCGACCCGAGCTGGCGGGTGCGGAGCGCAGCGGTCGAGAGGCTCGTCACGACCGGTCCGGCCACAGACGTCTTGCCGGGGCTCCTCGCGGCGCTCTCCAGCGGCTCCAGCGTCGGGGTCAGGGATGCGGCGGGAGTGGCCCTGACACGGATGGGGGAGGCGGCGGTGGCCCCCTTGCTCGCCCGGCTCGACGGCCCCGACGTGGAGTTGCGGCTCGCCGCCGCCAGCGTCCTCGGCGCCGTCGGGGACCGGCGGGCGGTGGTCCCGCTGGCGGCGCGGCTCGCCGACCCGGACCCAAACGTGCGGGCGGTGGCGGCTGAGTCGCTCGGGAAGATCGGGGGCCCCGAGGCCGGCGCCACGCTTCTCGCCGCCCTCGACTCGGACGACCAGACGCTCCGGCTCAACGCCCTCGAGTCGCTCCTCGCCATGCGGGTCTGCCCTCCGGCAGCCCGACTCGAGCCGCTCCTCGCGGACCGGGTCATGCGCCGACCCGTGTACCGGATGCTGGGATATTGCGACGAGCCCGAGGCGGGGCCGCTGCTCGCGCGCGGGCTGTCCGAGTCCTCGCGCGGCGCTCGCGAGGCCGCGCTGGCGGGGATGGGCACGCAGCGCATGCGCCGGTCGGCCGCCGAGATGGGCCCCATCGCTCAGGCGGTGCGGCGGGCGAGCGGGGCCGGGGCCGCGGTCGAGGCCTGCCGGGAAGCCCTGTCAGCGGACGACGCGGCGGTGGCGGTGGGCGCTCTGTCGGTGCTCGGGTGGGCCGGGGAGATCGAGTCGGTGGCCGCCATCCTGCCCTTGGCCGAGGACGACCGCCTGCGGCCGTTCGTGGAGGAGTCGGTCGAGGCGCTGCCCAAGGGCCAACGGCTGCGCGACGCGCTGGCGGCGGCCCTGCAGGAGCAGGGTCCCTTCGGACGCATCGCCGCCTTGTCGCTCCTCGCTCGGCTCGGCAGCCCGGCGGCGCTCGAGGCGCTGGTGCGGGAGGCGAGCGATCCCAGCGGGTACCTGCAGGCGGAGGCGATCGCGGCGCTCGGCGTCTTGGGGGACGCCCGGGCAGTGGGCCCGCTCGTGGCCCTCCTCGGAGACGACGCCCCGGCGGTGTCCGGGATCGCCGCCACCGCCCTGGTGCGCATCGGGCAGGAGTCGGTCGAGGCGGCCGGGGTGGCCCTGTCCTTCCTTCGCGACCGGGCCGGTTCCAGCCCCTCGGCCTCGCTCCTCCGCGTGCTGGGCGCGCTCGGTTCCGCCGAGGACCTGCCGCGGCTACGGGCCGGCCTCGCCCGCCCGTCGGTGGTCCAGCGGATGGCCGCCGCGGGGGCGGTCTCGTCTCTGGCGCAGCGCGGGGTTGTCTTCGGGGACGACCCTCCCGAGCTCGTGGGAGCGCTCTCCGACCCCGCTTGGTCGGTGCGGGCGGCCGCGGCACGGGCCTTCGTCGAGCTGGCGCGGGCCGTCGCCGGGAAGGGGGCCGGCCCGGGGGAAGGGGGCAGGCCGCTCTCCGCGGGCGCCCTGGACGCGCTGGTGCGGGCCCTCGACGATCCGGAGCCGGCGGTGCGAGCGGCGGCGGTGGAGGCCCTGGGGGCGACCGGAGAGCCCTGGCTGGCCCGGCCCATCGCGGAGCTGGCCCGTGCCTCCGACGTCCCCCCGGTGGTGGTCCTGGCGGCGCTGCGCGCCCTGGCGGCGCTGGGCCAGGCGCCGCTCGACGTCGTGTCCCGGGCCGCCTCCCACCCCGACCCCGAGGTGGTGAAGGTGGCGGTGGCGGCCGCGGCACGGCTCCCCGGCCAGGAGGGGGAGAGCCTGCTCCGGAAGGCGGCGGGGGCGTCGCGCTGGGACGTTCGCCAGGCGGCGGCGCGGGCCATGCTGGACCGCGGCGACCCTCGCCTGCGCGAGACCGCCGCGGAGCTGGCGGCCCGGGAGCCCGACCCGCTCGTGGCCCGGGCCTTCGCCGAGGCCGCTCAGGCTCTCTCCCGGCGGTGATTCTTGGGCGCCCTGGACGCGAGCGTGCCCCCGATGAGCGAGGAGCAGTTTCGGCTCCTCCGGGATGCGATCCACGAGCACTGCGGACTGTGGTACCGGGACGAGAACTCGTACCTGCTCGAGAGGCGCCTCCAGCCGCGCCTGCAGGCCCTGGGCCTGGGCGACTTCGCCGCCTACCACCGGTTCCTGCGTTTCGACCCGGGACGGGAGGCGGAGCTGGACGAGGCGGCGGAGGTCCTCACCACCAACGAGACCTACTTCTACCGGGAGCCGTTCCAGCTGCGGGCCTTTCACCGGGAGATCCTGCCCGAGCTGGCTCGCTCGAACGCGCGCGATCGCCGGCTGCGCGTGCTCTCGGCCGGCTGCAGCACCGGGGAGGAGGTGTACACGCTGGCGGCGCTGGTGAGGGAATCGGGATTCTTCGAGAACTGGGAGGTGGAGCTCATCGGGTCCGACATCTCCCGCCGCTGCGTCGCCCAGGCGAGGGCCGGTGCGTTCGGGGAGCACGCCTTCCGCACCCCCGATGCCGCCCCGCTGCGCCGCTGGTTTCACCTGCGCGGGGGGAAGTGGGTGGTCGACGACGCGCTGCGGACCATGGTCCGATTCCACCGCGAGAACCTGCTCTCGCCGAACGCCCTCTCCACCGTGGTGCGGGTCGACGCGGTCTTCTGCCGCAACATGATGATCTACTTCGACCTGTCCGCCCGCCGGACGCTTCTCCGGCGCCTGCACGAGAAGATGCGGGCCGGCGCCTGGCTTTTGCTCGGGCACTCCGAATCCCTCCTCAACGTCACCGCGGACTTCGAGCTCGTGCACCTCACCTCCGACCTCGTGTATCGCAAGCCCCGGGCCGGCGGGCCGGAGGAGGGGCCTTGAACGGGAACCCGTCCGCCGGCGCGGTCCGGGTGCTCCTCGTGGACGATTCCTCGACGAGCCGAGCTCACCTGTCGTCCATCCTCGCGGACGCTCCCGGGTTCGAGATCGTAGGTCAGGCCTCGAACGGGGAGGAGGGGCTGCGGCAGGCCACGGCCCTGGAGCCCGACATCGTGGTCCTGGACCTGGAGATGCCGCGCATGGATGGGTTCACGTTTCTGCGGCTGCTGTTGCCGCGCCGTCCCACGCCCGTGCTCGTGGTCTCCTCGCAGTCCCGGCGGACCGACGTGTTTCGGGCGCTGGAGCTGGGCGCGCTCGACTTCGTGGCGAAGCCGAACGGTACGGCGGCGTCGCTCGAGGCATTCCGGGAGGAGGTCCTCGCGAAGTGCGCCGCCGTACGAGGCCTGCGGCTCGAGAACCTGGCCGCGCGCCGGCCGATGCCCATCGTCGCCGCCTCCCCTCAGCTCGCTCCACGGGTGGTCGCCATCGGGTCCTCGACCGGCGGGCCGCAGGCGCTCCAGCAGTTGCTCGGCGCCATCCCCGGGGACGCCCCGCTGGCCTTCCTCGTCGCCCAGCACATGCCCGAGCGTTTCACCGCCACCTTCGCCGACCGGCTGGCGCGCGCCACCGCCTTCGCTGCCAAGGAGGCGGAGGACGGGGACCGGGTGGCCGCGGGACGGATCCTCGTCGCCCCCGGGAAGCGGCATCTGGAGGTGGCCCGCGACGAGGGCGGGGAGCTACGGGCGCAGGTCAGGGCCCCCGAGGGCGAGGGCTCGCGCTACGCTCCCTCCGTCGACCGGCTGTTCTCCTCGGTGGCGATGGCCTGCGGTTCCGCCGCCTGTGCGGTGGTCCTCACCGGAATGGGCAACGACGGGCGGCAGGGGATCCAGGCCGTGAAGCGTTCGGGCGGGCTGACGCTCGCGGAGTCGGAGAACACGGCCGTGGTATACGGGATGCCGAAGGCCGCGGCCGAAACCGGAGCCGTGGACGAGGTCCTTTCGCTGGGCGCGGTGGCCGAGCGGCTGATCCGCTTCTCCCGAGAGGGGTGAAGTCTCCATGGTGCAGCTGCATGCCCTGGTGGTCGACGACAGCCCCGCCATGCGCAAGCAGCTGAGCTATGCGCTGGAGCGGGTCATGGGCATGGAGGCCAGCGAAGCCGGGGATGGGGCGGACGCCTGGCGCAAGCTCTCCCGGACCAGGTTCGACATCCTCATCACGGACATCAACATGCCGCTCATGGACGGGCTCAAACTCGTCTCGCTCGTCCGGGGGGGAGGCCCGCACCAGCGCGTTCCCATCGTGGTGATCACGACCGAGAGCGCCGAGGCGGATCGCCGTCGGGCGATGGCGCTCGGAGCGAGCGCCTACCTCGTGAAGCCGGTCCAGGCGCAGCAGGTGGTGGACACCGTGCGCATCCTGCTGCGCCTGGATTGAATCGAGGTTCCCGTCACTCGTGCTTGTTCTTCTCGTCCTCCGGGGCGGGCTTCTTCTCCTTCTTCTCCTTGTCGGACTTGCCCTTCTGGGAGGCCGCGGCGGTGGCCTTGGGCTGTTGCGCGGCCGCTTGCCCGTGCGGCTGAGCTGCGTTTCCGGGAGCATGGGCCACAGCCTCGTCGCGGTGAGGAGGTGCGGGCGCCGCTCCGGCGTGCTCGACCTGGGTTGCGCCGCCCGGCGCGGGCGCCGCTCCGGCGTGCCCGGCCTGGGCTGCCCCGCCGGATGCGGGCGCCGCTCCGGCGTGCCCGGCCTGGGCTGCCCCGCCGGATGCGGGCGCCGCTCCGGCGCGCTCGGCCTGGGCTGGCCCGCCCGGCGCGGGCGCTGCTCCGGCGTGCCCGGCCTGGGCTGCCGCGCCGGGCGCGGGCGCCGCTCCGGCGTGCCCGGCCTGGGCTGCCCCGCCGGATGCGGGCGCCGCTCCGGCGTGCCCGGCCTGGGCTGCCCCGCCGGATGCGGGCGCCGCTCCGGCGCGCTCGACCTGGGCTGGCCCGCCGGGCGCGGGCTTGGGCGGCTCCACCCCTGATGGCTGGGGCTGCAGGGTCTGCACCGTGGGATGAGAGGTGACGGTGGAGGGCAAGGCCTGCCGCTGGCCGGGCGCGGGTGGTCGAACCGCGACGGGCGAGAATGCCGTCGGATGAGCGGCCACCGCCGAGGGGGGCGGAGCGGGGGGCGGCACGGCGGAACGAGGCGGCAGCGAGGCCGCGAGCGCGGGCCGGGCCGGCACCACCGTCTGGACTGCCTCGCCACTGCGGGTGACTCCTGCGGGCGCGACCACCGTGACGTTGGTGATGTTGGTGACGTTGTTCACGACGGTGGTGTTGCCGGAGTTCACATTCCCGCGAACGACCATGCCCTGCCGAACCACCGGTGGCGCACTCGCCACCACCTGGGGCGCAGTGCCGACCGGGGCGGGCACGATGATGCCGGGGCGCGACCCGGGGGGCGCCGGGACGAAGCAGCCGCCCTGGGCGCGGGCCTCCACGACCAAGGTGGCGCGGTAGGCCGGACGCGCCTCCACGACCGTGATGTGGATCCCCGGAGGCGGCGGGCGAAACACGTAGCCGGGAGGCCCCCAGTGGCCGGCCACGAACACAACCACCGGACCCCGCACCTCGTAATACGGCGCCACCCACACGTACGCCGGCCGAGGGGGAAGGACCCAGTGCCCCGACATCCACACCCACTCACCGTCCTCCCAGATCCAGTAGCCACCCACCCAGATACTGCCTTCCACGGGCATCGGGGGCGGGGGCTCGTATCGCATCGGAGGCGGGAGATAGCGGACCGCGATGGGCGGCGGCGGCTCGAGCGGAGGCTCGACGTACACGGCGCGGGCTGGTTCCGGCTCCGGTGGAGCCTCGTATACGACCTCGCGGGGCGGCGGTGGGACAGAGGGAGGTGCGGCGACCGCCTCGGGGGGCGGAGGCGGAGGCTTTGACTCGACGACAATGCAACCCGCGGCAACGACGAGCAGAAGGGCGGTGACGATCGTTCTCATGAGTTCGCTCCGATGAGGGCTCTCGATGCGCCTTGAGGTCAGGCTAGCAATCGACGAGCCAGGGGATCGCCGGCCTAACCGCCCGTGATCCGGGAGGTAGGCTGTGAGGGTGCGTGACGGCGCGCGCCCTCACGCCCCATTTCCGGCACGAGGGACGGGGCGGTCCTCCCCGCGGGAGCGGGCCCTTCGACCGGGCGCAGCGGGGGAGGGATCAGGGCGTGATCCGCTCCATCATCCGGGCGAAGGGGATGGTCTCGCGTACGTGGTGAAGTCCGCAGATCCAGGCCACGCAGCGCTCTACCCCCATCCCGAAGCCGGCGTGTGGGACGGTCCCGTAGCGGCGGAGGTCCAGGTACCACTCGAACGCCTCCCGGGGGAGCCCGTGCTCGGCGATCCCCGCTTCCAGGGCGGCCAAGTCGCTCTCGCGCTCGCCCCCGCCGATGATCTCCCCGTACCCCTCGGGCGCGAGCACGTCGCAGCCGAGCGCGAGCCGCGGGTCCTGGGGGTCCTTCTTGAAGTAGAACGCCTTCATCTCGGCCGGGTAGCGGTGCACCATGACCGGCCGGTCGTACTGCTGGGCGAGGAGGGTCTCCTCGTCTCCTCCGATGTCGTCGCCCCAGTTCATCGGGTGGCCGGCCCGAAGGAGGAGCTCCACCGCCTCCGAGTAGGTGATCCGGGGGAAGGGCGGCGTCACCGCCTTGAGCTTCTCGAGGTTCCGTTCCAGCACGGTGACGAGCTCCTTCTCGTGCCGGGAGAGGGCGGTTTGCACCACGTAGGAGACGAGCTCTTCCATGAGCTCCATGTCGCCCACGAGGTCCATGAAGGCGACCTCCGGCTCCACCATCCAGAACTCGGTGAGGTGGCGGCGGGTCTTGGACTTCTCGGCGCGGAAGGTGGGGCCGAAGCAGTAGACCTTTCCGAGCGCCATGGCGGCGGCCTCCATGTACAGCTGCCCGGACTGGGTCAGGTAGGCCTTGCCGAGGTCGAAGTAGGGGACCTCGAAAAGCGTGGAGGTGCCCTCGCACGCGCTCGGGGTGAAGATGGGGGCGTCGACCAGGGTGAAGCCCCGACCATCGAAGAAGTCGCGGATGGCCCTCTCCACGGTATGGCGGACCCGCAGGATCACCTGCTGCCGCGGGGAGCGCAGCCACAGGTGGCGCTGCTCCATGAGGAACGCCACCCCGTGCTCCTTGTGGCCCAGGGGGAACTCGGCGGTGGGGCGGGCGACGACCGAGAGCCCGCGGACGTCGAGCTCGTATCCCAAGGGGGAGCGGGGATCCTTCTTCACGACCCCCGTGACGGAGAGGCTCGTCTCCTGGGGAAGGTGGTCGGCGAGCTGGAAAACCTCCGGGCTGACGGCGCCCTTGAAGACCACGCACTGGATGGTCCCGGTCCCGTCCCGGACCTGCAGGAAGTGGAGCTTGCCGGAGGACCGGCGGTTGTAGAGCCACCCGTGGAGGGTGACCTCCTTGCCCTCCTGCTGGGCGATCTCGGCGACGTAGACGGGAGGGAACATGCGCGGGCTCCGGGCGGGCTCCAAGGCGGGGCGACAATATAGCGCGGCGAGGAGGATCATGAAGCAGACGAAGCGCGGGGCCTCCGCTAATATCGCCACCTCGCCATGTCGATGAACGACCGCTACGAGCCACAGTCGATCGAGCCGCGCTGGCAGGGGCGCTGGGAGGGGGCGGGCGTCTTCCGGGCCGGCCGCCACCCGGGGGCCGAGCCGCGGTACGTGCTGGAGATGTTCCCGTACCCATCGGGTGCCATGCACATGGGCCATGCTCGCGTCTACACCATCGGTGACGCCCTGGCCCGGTACCTGCGCGCCCGGGGGTACGACGTCCTGCACCCGATCGGCTTCGACGCCCTCGGCCTGCCCGCCGAGAACGCCGCCATCAAGGATGGACGCCACCCGGCGGAGCGGACGCGCGAGAACATCGTCTCGTTCCGGGCCGAGATGAAGAGGCTCGGCTACTCCTTCGATTGGGACCGGGAGATCGTCACCGCCGATCCCGAGTACTACCGCTGGAATCAGTGGTTCTTCCTGCGCATGCTGGAGCGCGATCTGGTCTACCGCCGAAAGGGCAAGGCCAACTGGTGCACCGGGTGCCAGACGGTGATCGCCAACGAGCAGGTGTTGGAGAGGGACGCGGTCCAGATCTGCGAGCGGTGCGGCTCGCCGGTTGTGGAGAAGATCATCCCGGAATGGGCCTTCCGGATCACGCGGTACGCGCAGTCGTTGCTCGATGGCCTCGGCGGCCTGGCGGAGTGGCCGGAGCGGATCACCACCATGCAGCGGAACTGGATCGGCAAGAGCGAGGGAGCCGAGATCCGGTTCGGGGTGGCGGGCTCGGCGGAGAAGATCCCGGTCTTTACCACCCGCATCGACACCATCTACGGCTGCACCTACGTGGTGCTCGCTCCCGAGCACCCGCTCGTCGCCCGGCTGTCCGCGCCGGAACGGCGGGCGGAGGTGGAGGCCTTCGTCGCCCGGATGCAGGGGACGGCCGCGGCGGAGCGGACGGGCGAGGGGGCGCCCAAGGAGGGCGTCTTCACCGGCGCCCGGGCCCTGAACCCGTTCTCGGGCGAGGAGGTCCCTGTCTGGATCGCCAACTTCGTCCTGGCCGAGTACGGTACCGGCGCGGTGATGAGCGTGCCGGCGCACGACCAGCGCGACTTCGAGTTCGCCCGAAAGTACGGGTTGCCGATCCGGACGGTGATCCAGCCCGGCCGGGGAGAACGGACGCCGCCCGGCGACCGGCTCTCGGCCGCCACCACCGAGGACGGGGTGCTCGAGGACTCGGGGCCTTTCAGCGGGCTCCCCTCGGACAAGGCCCGGACCCGGATGTCGGAGCACGCCCAGGCGCGGGGCTTCGGCACCGCGACCGTGCGCTGGCACCTCAGGGACTGGGGCTTCTCCCGGCAGCGTTACTGGGGCACACCCATCCCCATCGTCTACTGCCCCGATCACGGAGCGGTGCCGGTCCGGGACGAAGACCTCCCCGTCGTCCTCCCGCCCCAGGCGATGATCACCGGCACCGGCGAGCCGCCGCTCGCCAAGGTCCCGGAGTTCGTGAACACCACCTGCCCGCGCTGCGGCAAGCCGGCGCGCCGCGAGGTGGAGACCATGGATACCTTCGTGGACTCGTCCTGGTACTACGCCCGGTACCTGTCCCCGAAGGATGCGAGCCGGCCGTTCGATCCGGAGGCCGCCCGGCGGTGGCTACCGGTGGACGTCTACGTCGGCGGTCCCGAACACGCCGTCATGCACCTGCTCTACTTCCGGTTCTGGCACCGGGTGATGCGAGAGCTGAAGCTCGTGCAGGAGGACGAGCCGGTGCGGCGCCTCGTCACCCAGGGGATTGTGAACGGCTCCGACGGGCGCAAGATGTCGAAGCGCTGGGGCAACGTGGTCGCCCCCGGACCGATGGTGGACCGGTTCGGGGCCGATACCCTTCGGCTCTTCATCCTGTTCGCCGCGCCGCCGGAGAAAGACATCGACTGGTCGGACGAGCAGGTGGAGGGGTTGCTCCGGTTCTTGGGGCGGGTCTGGCGCATCTTCCACGCCCGCCAGGAGTGCTTCTCGGCGGCCGAGTCCGCCCTCCCCGCGGCGAACGGGGCGAGCCTGGAGCTGCGACGCCGCACGCACCGGACCATCAAGCGGGTGACGGAGGCGTTCGAATCCGATCTCAAGTTCAACACCGGGATCGCCGCCCTCATGGAGCTCGTCAACGCGCTCTACGCGGTCGAGCCGAAGGGCGAGGCTGAGAAGACCGCGGTGCGCGAGGCCCTGCTCTCGCTTTCGGCGCTCCTCTCGCCCTTCGCCCCGCACGTGGCCGAGGAACTCTGGCACGAGGTCAAAGGACCGTCGGCCCGGGAGCTGCTCCTCGCCGAGCAGCCCTGGCCGTCGTTCGACCCGGCCCTGGTCGCGGCCGAGACGGTGACCATCGCCGTCCAGGTCAACGGCAAGCTCCGGGGCGAGATCAGGGCCGCGGTCACGGCGGCCGAGGCCGAGGTCCGCGCCCTGGCGGAGGCCGACGACAAGGTGAAGGGCCACCTCGCAGGACGGACCGTGCGCAAGGTGGTCTTCGTCCCCCAGCGGCTCATCAACTTCGTCGTGGGGTAGGGCGATGCCGCGAGCCCCGCCCGCCGCCCTGCTCCTGCTCGCGCTGGCCGGGTGCGGCTACCGGGTGGTGACCCCCTACCGCGCCCGCGGCGGCATCGATCGGATCCATGTGGGCGTCTTCGAGAACGACTCAGCCGACCCGGAGCTGGGCGCGGCGGTCACGGCTGCGATGCGAGACGAGCTGGCCCGGCGGGGCGCCTATGCCGGCGCCGACGCCCCCGCGCAGCTCGACGGGGTCGTCCGGGCCGCCTCCGGCACGCCCTCGAGCTACTTCAGCTCCGCCACGGCCGTCTCGGTGCAGGTCCACGTGCGCCTCTCGGTGGATGGGAAGCTCGTCCAGGAGCTCACGGTGCAACGGACAGAGCCCCACGAAGGCGGGGCAGACCCGCTCGAGTCCGAGGGGCGCAGGGCGACGGCGGTTCGGAAACTCGCCCGGGATGCCGCGCGGGAGGTCCTGCGCGAACTCGAGGAACCCCCGCCGTCCGGACCGGCGGGCACGGGGAAGAGCTGATTAAGCCTTGACCTCAGCCGCCTTGGGCGGATGGGCGACCGCCCGGGCGAGGCGGGAGATCCGTCGCGCCGCCGCGTTGCGGTGAATGACCCCCTTCGAAGTGGCCGTCGAGAGGGCCTTCTCCGCCGCCGGAAGGGCCGCCCTGGCGGCCGACGCGTCTCCGCGAGCCAGAGCCTCCCGCACCTTCTTCACCGCGTTCTTGAGGGTCGTGCGGACCTGCATGTTGCGGGCCCGGCGCTTATGCGCCTGGCGGTTACGCTTTTCGGCGGAAGGGGTGTTCGCCAAGTGGGTCTCCCGAAAGGTCGAGGGCGCGCTATCTACCGCCCACCCAAAGCTCCGTCAAGGGCCATGGAGTCTTTGGCGAGGTTCGCTTCGTCCCGTGCGTCTTTCGTGCCGTGCGCGCCGGGCTGCGGGGAGAACCTCCGCAGCCCCGCTCCATGGCCCCAAGTGAGGTCACCTATCCGCGTGAGCGAGCGATGAGTGCCTTTCCGAACCACGGTGCCCACGGGGCCCTTGCAACACGTGCCCCGCAAGGACGAGCGCACGCCTCGCCCTACGGCCACGGGGGCGTGCGGGGCATTTCGTGGGCTCTCCCTTGCTGGGCAAGGGGGCGCGCTCAACGTGCGCAAAATGAGCCTGTCCCGCGTGGGCGGGAAAGCCGGACTAGACGCGGAGTTATCCACCCGCGCGAGAGGAGATGGCAAAACCCGGGATCTCCCGTGACCCGGTGTGAAAAGACCCCTGAAATCTCCGCCTAAGGTCTCGCAGGAACAGATGAAAACCCGGTAATGGGAACCCCGGTAGCCGTGTCGATGGGGTTACTTCCCTGTGTCCCTCCGGGCAGCCCACCGAGTTATCCACCGACTTTCCCCAAGGGATGTGGAGAGGAGGTGGGTTGGGTCTCCGAAGCGTTTTCTTCTTGACGTTCGAGCGACTTCGCCTCTTCCCACAGTGCGTCCATCACGGCGAGGCTCGCGCCCCCGGCGGGCATGCCGCGCCCCTCGAGCTCTCGCTCCACGTGCTCGAACCGGCGGATGAAACGAGCGATGGCGCCGCGGAGCGCTTCCTCCGGGGCGACGGCCAGCTTGCGCGACAGGTTGGCGAGCGCGAAGAGCGCGTCTCCGAGCTCGTGCTCCAGAGCGGGGCGGTCCCCCGCCCGGACCACCTCGTCGAGCTCCCTGAGCTCCTCGTCGAGCTTGGCGCGAGCTCCCGAGGCGTCGGGCCAGTCGAAGCCCACCCGGCTCGCCTTCTCGGTCAACCGGTCAGCCCGGGCCAGGGCGGGAAGCTCGCGGGGTACGCCCTCGAGCGCGCTCTTTCCGCCGCCCTTTCGGCGCTTCTCCTCGCGCTTCAAGGCGGCCCACTGCCGGAGCACGCCCTCCGCGTCCTTCACTTCCGATTCTCCGAACACGTGCGGATGGCGCGAAATGAGCTTGCCCGAGATGGCCTCCGCCACGTCGGCGAAGTCGAACGCCCCCTCCTCCCGGCGCAGCTGGGCCTGGAAGACGATCTGCAGGAGGAGGTCCCCGAGCTCCTCGCGGTGTTCCCTCACGTCCCCGGCATCGATCGCCTCGAGGACCTCGTAGGTCTCTTCGAGAACGTAGGGCCTTAGCGAACGGAGATCCTGCTCGCGGTCCCAGGGGCAACCCCCGGGGCCGCGAAGGCGCTCCATGATGGAGAGCAGGTGCTCGATGGCTCGTGCGGCTCGGCTCATGGTCGGTCCGTGGACGGCGAGGTGGTCTCCGGTGGGCCGGGGAGAATCGGCGCGGGCCCGTCGCCGCGAGGAGCGAGAGCCGCGCGGCTCGATCTTCTTAGCGCGCAACCGGCCGTGATAGCATCTCGTTCTCGCGTGACACCCCGCGGAGCCCAGGCACTCGTCGCTCTGGCAGCGGTCCTCGCCCTGGCGCGGTCGGGGCCGGCCGCGGCCCAGGTCGTGGCTCCACGGCTCGTGGACGAGGACGAGCCGGAGGAGCCTGCGCCGCCGAAGACTCCGGCGCCGGCTCCGCCGCTTGGCCCGGTGGGGCCCTCGGCCGGCGCGCCGACCCCGGGGGCTGCGGCTTCCCCGGTGGCGCCTCCTCCCTCCTCTCCGCCGCCCGGCCCGGTGCTCGGGCCGCCCTCGCTGCCTTCCCCCGAGCCGGCCCGCAGGCTTTTGCCGGTGCAGACGAGCTGGGCCAAGCTCATGGATGCCTGGGCCGGCCGCCGGAGCGCTCTGCGGGAGGGCGATCCCGCGGGGGCGGAGGCCGCCCAGAAGGTTCTGCTCGCTGCCCAGCGGGAGCTCGGAATCGAGAACCTCCTGCCCCTTTCGGCCGCGGAGGTCCGGGCGGTGTCGCGGGCCCTTTCCTCAAACCTGCCGGCCGAGGCCCTGGGGCGAGCGGAGGTGGCGGTGAGCCTTGCCCCGGACTGGCCCGAGGCCCACCTGGCCCGAGGGCGGGCGCTCCTCGCCAGCCAGGGAGGGGGGCTGGCGGCCGCGCTCGGCGCGGTGGCCGATGCGGTCGCCGCCGCCTGGCGCGACCCGCAGTCGGTGCGGGCCTTCCTGGGGGACGTCCTCGCGGCCCTGCTCGCGGCGGCCTGCCTCTCGAGCCTGTTCTCTGTCCTGTGGCCCTCGGTGGTGCGCCTCCCTCTCTTCCTGCACGACTTCCACCACCTTCCCCTCGTGAGCGCCACCGCCCGGGTGCAGGCGGCATTCCTGGCGCTCGTGCTCCTTGTCACTCCCATCGCTCTCGGTCTCGGTCCGCTGGCCGTGGCCGCCACCTTCCTCCTCGTCGCCTGGCTGTACCTCTCGCTCTCCGAACGACTGATGGCGTCGGTGGCGCTCATCGCCCTGTTCGCCCTTCCCTATCTGGCCGAGCGGGCCGCCGCCGCGACGGTGTGGACCGGTACCCTGGCCGACCGGGTCTACCAGATCGAGCACGGTGCCCTGTCGGACGAGGAGGCGGCCGCGGAGGTGAAGGCGCTCGGGCCCGACGCGCCGGCCGCCCTCTTGGCTGCTCTCGGCCGGCACATGAAGCGGCGCGGCAACCTCGACGCCGCCCTCCGCCTCTACCGCGCTGCGGCCGAAGCCGACCCGCGGGCGGCCGAGATCGAGGTGAACATCGGGAACGTCCTGTTCCTGAAGGACGACCTCGAGGGGGCTCGCTCCGCCTACCTCGCCGCCCAGGACCGCGCCGAGGGCGATCTCGTGGCGCGGGGGGCGGCCGCCTACAACCTCTCCAAGCTCTTCATCCGCACCGCGGAGATGGAGAAGAGCTCCGCCGCCCGCGCCAATGCCGAGCTGATGGCCGGGCCCTTTCTGGCGGGGCGCGGCTCGGACGAGGACTTCTCCGCCAACCGCTATCTCGTGGACGTGCCGGTCCCGGCGCGCAAGGTGGCGGCCCTGACCGCGAGCGACCCGGCCCCGGCGATCGTGAGGGCCACAGTGCAGCGGGCGCTCTTCGGGGCGGTGGCGGGCGCCCCGTGGGCCCTGACGGGCCTGCTCCTGCTCGCGGTCCTGTGGGGGCTCTCCCTCTTCTCGGCGCGGCTCCAACCATGCCGCAGCTGCTTCCGGTGCGGGAGACCCGTGTGCCTGAGGTGCGACGGCGCCACCGGGCGGTCCTGCGGCCAGTGCGTCAACGTCTTCGAGAAGAAGGGAGTGGTCGAAGCCCGGGACCAGCTCCGCAAGGAGCGACAGGTCAGGGTCCACGCGCGGAGGGTACGGCGGGCGGCCCGGGCCCTGTCGGTGCTCCTCGGCGGGGCGGGCCACCTCGTCACCGAAGCCCCCGTGCGCGGGGCCATCTTCACCGCCGGGATCGCCTTCTTCGCATTCCTCGTGGTCTTCTGGCCCGGGGTCGCGCCGCCGCCGTTCCCCACCGCCCTGGCCCTGCCCGGCAAGGTGCTCGTGGCCCTGCCGGCGGGCGCGGCCATCTGGGTGCTCGCGGTGCGCGACCTCTTCCGCAGGACCGGGGGGTAAGGGTGGCGCTCAAGGGCACGCTCAAGGACTTCGGGATCGCCGAGATTCTGCAGCTCATCGGCCAGCAGATGAAGAGCGGCGTCTTGCACCTCGAGTCCCGGGACGAGGAGATCCACATCGTGCTCTCCGAGGGGAGCGTGGTGCGGGCCGAGGCCGTCGGCCGAAGGGCCAACGAACGGCTGGGGGCCATGCTCGTGCGCGCCGAGCTCATCACCCAGCCCGAGCTGGACTACGCGCTCAACATCCAGCACCGTTCGCTGCGGCGGCTGGGCGACATCTTGGTCGAGCACCAGTACGTGTCCCGGGAGGATCTCCGGGAGATCACGCACCTCCAGACCACCGAGACCATCTACCGCCTCTTTCACTGGAAGAGCGGCACGTACGAGTTCGAGGCGGGCGCAGTGGAGTGGGACCAGGAGACGGCCACGCCCTTAAGGGCCGAGTCCGTGCTCATGGAGGGGTTTCGGCGGGTGGACGAGTGGCCCATCGTTCGCAAGCGCATCCCCTCCCTGTTCGCCACCTTCGAGCGGAAGAAGCCCCTGCCCGACCCCGGCCCCGCCACCGAGGAGGAGGGCGAGTTCGCCTCGCTCGGCGTGAACGAGCGGCGCGCGTACCTTCTCGCCACCCCCGGCCGGACGGCCGAGAAGATCATCGACCTCTCCCGGCTCGGCGAGTTCGAGACCTGCAAGGCGCTCGCGAACCTGGTCAACCGGGGATACCTCGCTCTCCTCGCGCCGGCGCGACGGGCCTCGGCGGTGGGGGCCTACGCCTCGAGCTTCTCGGCGCGGCTGCGAGCCGGCGCCTTCCGCCTGCTCTCGACCGTGGCCATCGCCGCCGCCCTGGCCGGGATCGCGACCTGGTTCGACGAACGCGCGCTGGCGTCGTCCGGCCCGGGAGGGGTTCCCGTCCGTGACGAGGCGGCCAAACGCCTCCTGGCACGCTACTCCGCAGAACGGCTCCGGGGAGCGCTGGAGGTCTACCGTATGGAGCGGGGCGAGTACCCCCCGCAACTTGCGGCCCTCGTCGATGCAGGCCTCCTCTCGCGGCGGGATCTGCAGTTTCCCTACAGCGCCCCCTACTACTACCGGCGAGGGGCCGGAGACCGGTTTCTGCTCCTCCCGCCATTCGAATGACCCGAGGCGGCGCAGCTCCGAGGCCCCCCGGGGGGTGTCGGGGGATGCCTGGACCACCCACCCCCGTTATGGCAGGTGCCTGGTGTAGGAATAGGAAGACTCTGTCGAAGGCCCGCTGGCAAAGGGCCGGACCTCGCAGGACGGACACGGAGACCGATTGACCCAGAGCACGGCGGAGCCCCTCAAGACCTCACGACTCGAGTTCCCCGACAACGATCGCGTCCGCGCGCTGTGCGGCGCGCACAACGAGCACCTGAAGCTCATGGAGAAGCGTCTCGGGGTCCAGCTCGGGCTCCGGGGCGGCCAGATCGTCGTGGCCGCGCCGGAGGAGACGAGGGTCCGGCTGGCAGAATCGCTCGTCCGGGAGCTCTATGAGCTCGTGGGGGAGGGCTACCCGCTCTACCTGGAGGACGTCGACCAGGCGACCAAGCTGGCGGGACAGGGCGTGCCGCTCAAGGACATCTTCGGCGACACCGTCTTCGTCTCCTCCCGCCACCGCATCATCACGCCCAAGGGGTTGGCCCAGAAGCGCTACATCCAGGCCATCCGCGACAACGACATCGTCTTCGGCATCGGGCCGGCGGGTACCGGCAAGACCTATCTGGCCATGGCCATGGCCGTTTCCTACCTGGTCGAGCGGAAGGTGAAGAGGATCGTGCTCACCCGGCCGGCGGTGGAGGCGGGCGAGAAGCTCGGATTCCTGCCCGGGGACATCGCCGAGAAGGTGAACCCGTACCTGCGACCGCTCCACGACGCACTCTTCGACATGGTCGACTACGAGAAGGCCTCGGCCCTCATCGAGCGCGGGACGGTGGAGGTGGCTCCGCTCGCCTTCATGAGAGGGAGGACCCTGAACGACTCGTTCATCATCCTGGACGAGGCCCAGAACACCACCGCCGAGCAGATGAAGATGTTCTTGACCCGGCTCGGGTATGGCTCCAAGGCGGTGGTGACCGGCGACGTCACGCAGGTCGACCTCCCCACGGGACGCGGCTCCGGCCTCATCGAGGTCCAGAAGGTCCTGCGCGGGGTGGAGGGCCTCTCCTTCTGCGCATTCAGCGAGGTGGACGTGGTGCGGCACCCGTTGGTGCAGGAGGTGGTCCGCGCCTACGACGCCTACGACGCCGAGCGAAGGGCCCGGGAAGCGCCCGCGGGGCCGGACCGGCCCTAGAAGAGGGCGCTTTTTGGGACCCCGCGACCCTCGGAGAACCCGTTGCGTTCCCTGGGCCGCGGTGCGAACCTGCTGCGCGTGTCCGAAGCCTCCGAACCCACCGCCACCGCGGAGGTGACGCAGCCCGCGCGCAGGGAGGTGCTGGGGCGGCTCTTGGGCCTCTCGCTCGTGGTGCTCGTGTCGGTGGCGTCGGGGTGGCTCCTGGCGCCGCCCGACGCGGCGCGCTTGCCCGGCCCGGAGGCGCTGGGACAGCCTTCGCCCCGCACGATCCGGGCCGACCGGGACTACGACATCGAGGACCGCGAGGCCACGGCCCGGCGCCGGGTCGAGGCGGCCGCCGCGGCGAGGCCGGTCTATGACCACGACGAGGGGGCTCCGGAGGAGGCCGCGGCTCGCATCCACGCGGCCTTCCAGCTCATGCGCGACGAGGAACAGGCCCTCGTCGCCGCGGGCTGGGCCGACGCGGTGAAACCGGCCGAGCTGATGCGCCGCTTCGTGGCCCAGCGAGGTGCCTTCGCCTCGCGGTTGCAGGTCCTGGTGCGGGACGACGACTTCGGGGCCCTGTGCGAGGAGCGCTTCTCCGAGGACGCCGAGCGCGAGCTCGCCTCGCTCGCCACCCGCGGACTGACCGGCGAGGTGGTCGAAGACCTGAACCTGTTCAGCGCCGACCGGGAACAGGGATTCGTGAAACGCTCGATCGTCTCGGGCGAGATCCAGGGGGAGAGGCCCATGGCCGGCGGGGCGCTCGTCCGCGACGTGGCCATCGCCCGGGAGGAGGTGGCGCGAACCGGCGCGGCCCGCCTCGACCGGGAGCGCCCGGTGCTGTCGGCGGCCCTCATCCGGCTGGCGAGCGCCATGGTCCACCCGACCCTGGTCCCCGCCCAGGTCGAGACGGGGCGGCGCCGGGAGGAGGCAGCCGCCCGAGTGAAACCGGTCGTGGTCGCCGTCAAGCGGGGCGACCGGATCGTCGAGGAGGGCGAGCGGATCGAGCCGCGCCACCTGCTCCTCTTCGAGGGGATGCGCGCCCAGCAGCGCGGCCGCGATCTCACCCACGTTCGCTTCGGCGGCGCCGCGCTCGTCGCCCTGCTCGTGACCGTGCTCTGGACGTTCGCCCGGCGGAACGTGCCGCGCTTCAAGCCGGCCCGGCGCGACGCGCTGCTCCTCACCACCCTCTTGGTGGGCACGCTCGCCCTGGCGGCGGTCGGATTCACGGTGGCCGATGCCCTCCACGACCGGTTCCCGGAGGGTCTGCCGTCCACCTCACTCCGCTACCTCATCCCGGTGGCCGCCGGCGCCATGATCGTGAGACAGGTCCTCTCCCCGGAGGCGGCCTTGCTGTTCGGGCTGGCCGCAGGCCTGGCGGGCGGGCTCCTGGCCGGCCAGTCGATCGGCTACGCCCTGTTCGCAACCCTCACCTCCATGGCCGCGGCCGGGCTGTCGCCCGGCAGCAGGGACCGGGCCGGGATCTTCCGGAACGGGCTCGTCGTGGGCGTCGCCGGGGCAGCGGCCGTGGCCGCGTGGGGACTTTTCGCCGGGCGGCCCTGGCTCGAGCTCGGGGCCTCGGCGGCGGCGGCCCTGGTGGGAGGGGCGCTGGCCCTGCCGGTCGTGGCGGTGGGGTTCTTGCCGGTGGTCGAGGGGGTCTTCGGCTACGTCACCGACGTGAAGCTGCTCGAGCTCGCGAACCTCAACCACCCGGCGCTCAAGGAGCTCATCCTCCAGGCGCCCGGGACCTACCACCACTCCATCCTCATGGGGTCGATGGTCGAGGCAGGCGCTCAGGCCATCGGCGCGAACCCCCTGCTCGCCCGGGTGTGCGCCTACTACCACGACCTCGGCAAGACGCGGAACCCGCTCCACTTCGCCGAGAACCAGCGGGGCGACAACCGGCACGACGCCCTCGCCCCTTCGATGAGCGCCCTCATCGTGAAGCGGCACGTCACCGACGGGCTCGAGCTGGCCCGGCGCTGGCGCCTCCCCAGGGCGGTGCGGGAGGCGATCGTCCAGCATCATGGGACCCGGCACGTCGGCTACTTCTGGGCCAAGGCGCAGCACGCCGCCGAGGACGCGGGAGGGCGCGGAATCTCGGCGCTGGACGAGTCCCTGTTCCGCTACCCCGGCCCCCGGCCCCAGAGCCGGGAAGCCGCGCTGGTCATGATCGCGGACACCTGCGAGGCCTCCTCGCGCGCCCTCGAGGCCCCGACCTCCGAGGCGCTCCGCGCCCTCGTGAACAAACGCATGAACGAGGTCTTCGCCGAGGGGCAGCTCGACGACTGCGAGCTCACCCTCCGGGACTTGAACGCGATGGCGGGGGCGATGGTGCGTGCCCTGGAGGCCATCTACCACACGCGCCCCGGTTACCCGCGCCCCGCGGCCGAGAAAGAGGGCCCTCACGTGCAGCTCTTGGTCCGGCCGTGAGGGCCGGCCGGGCCGCAGGCGGCCGCCCCCTCGTCCGCGTGGCGAGCGAACATCCGGCGGGGGCCTCGGCCGGGCGCCGGTTGCGGCTGCGGGCGATGGAGTTCCTCTCCGCCCTGGGGCGAGCCGACGCGGAGCTCTCGGTCGTCCTCACCACCGACGAGCGTATCCGCGGCCTGAACCGGAGGTGGCGTCGGAAGGACAACGCCACCGACGTGCTCTCCTTCCCGATATCGGAGCCGCCGGGTTCTGGGACCCTATTGGGCGACGTGGTAGTCTCGCTCGACACGGCCCGGAGGCGCGCGCGCGCCGAGGGCCGCCCGCTGGGCGCGGAGCTCGACCGGTATCTCGCCCACGGGGTGCTCCACCTGCTCGGCTACGACCACGAGCGGGCCCGCGACGCCCGGGTGATGGCGGAGCAGGAGGCGGCGCTCGCTCGCGGCGAGGGGCTGGTCGGGGTGGCACTGGAGAGGGCCGGCCGGAGGATGCGCGCCGGTCGGGGCGAGGACCGATGGACCCGTACGCCGACATCGATCTCGACTCGGAGTCGGTCTGGCTCGACGGGGCCTGGTACACGCGGGAAGAGCTCGCACGGCACATCAAGGAGATGATCGAGGCCGGCGACTTCCGGGTGTCGAGGCCCAGCCAGGCGCTCGAGCGGCTGGAGTCGGCTCTGGGCCAAGCGAAGGCGGTCTCGGTCCGCCTCCCCGGGGATCTGCTCGAGGCGGTGAGCGCCACGGCAGGACGGCTGGGACGGCCCACGGGCCATCTCATCCGCGAGGCGGTGGCGTATTACCTGGCCGCGGCCGCGGCGTACGGCGCCCAGCAGGAGTCCTCCGCCGCCTCTTCGGTCGAGGTCGATCTGAAGGAAGAGGCTCCCCCCCCGCGCAAGGGCCGATGAAGGGTCGCGGCGCGGGGGACGCGGTCCGTGCCGTCTCCCCGTCGACCCGCTAGTATCTCGGCGCCTCATGCGCCGGTTCCTTCCCCTCTCCGCTGCCCTCGCCTCCGGGCTCCTCACCGCCCTGGCGCTGCCGCTCGTCCTCTCGCCCATCTCGATCCGGCAGCTCGACCCCGCCGGGCGGCTCGAGCTCTTGGCCTGGGTGTCCCTGGTCCCGGCCTTCCTCGCGCTACGCGCCTGCCGGAGCGCGGGGCGTGCGGCGCTCCTCGGCCTCGGGTCCGGGCTGGCCTACTTCTTCGCCGCCATCTACTGGGTCTCGCATGCCATGACCGCGTTCGGGGGAATGTCCCTCTTCCTCTCCTTGCTCGCCCTCACGCTGCTCGTCCTCTACATGGCGGCCCACTGGGGGCTCGCCTTCGGGGCCGCGGCGAGGTTGCGGGCGCGGATCGGCTGGCCGCTCTGGGCGGTGCTCCCGCCAGTCTTCGCGGCTGCCGAGCTTCTCCGAAACTACCTCTTCTCGGGGTTTCCCTGGGCCAACCTGGGCTACACCCAGGTGCGAACGCTGCTCGTGGCGCAGCTCGCCGCAGTGGCGGGCCCCTACGGCATCGCGGCGGTGGTCGTGCTCGTCAACGCCGCCCTGGCCGAAGCCATCGCGGCGCTTTCCGCCCACCGTCGCCTTCCCCTTGGCCCCACTTCCACCGCCGCGGGTCTCGTCGCCCTGGTCTTGGTCCACGGCGCGTTCCACCTCGACTCGGTCCGGTCGGAGGCCAGGGTCGCTCCGCGGCTCGCCGTGGGCATCGTGCAGCCGAACGTCGATCAGTCGAGGAAGAACGCCCGGGACGTCTACGAGCGCTACATCCTCGACCGGCTGGTGCTCCCCACCGTGGAGGCCGACCGCGGCGGCGCCGATCTGGTGGTGTGGCCCGAGGCGGCCTTCCCCTATGACGTCCCGCCCAAAATCTGGACCTTCGACATCCCCGGGGGCGGCCTGCCGCGTCTCGCCCGCGCCCACCTTCTCGTCGGTGCGCCCACCCTGGAGTGGCTCAGGGACGAGGGGGGACGGCGCGTGCCGCGGATCGGGAACGAGCTGTTCCTGCTCGATCCCGCCCTGCGAGTCCTGGGCCACTACCAGAAGCTGCACCTCGTCCCCTTCGGCGAGTACGTTCCGGCCGCGGTCCGCACCCTGTTTCCTTTCGTGAAGCAGGTCGTCCCGAGCATGGCGGCGGCCTCGCCCGGGGGGGCGTACACGGCGCTCGAGTTTGAGCCCTCCCCGCCGCCGTCCGGAGAGGCTCTCCCGGCGAGCGCCTCGGCCGGCGGCGGGGCCGCAAGAGACCCCGGCCCGGTGCGCCTCGCCCCGCTCATCTGCTTCGACGCCATCTTTCCCGAGATCGTGCGGACCTTCGCCCGCCAGGCCCCCCCGCCCGACCTCCTCGTGAATAGCACCAACGACGCATGGTACGGCTACTCCTCGGGCCCGTATCAGTTCCTGGCCATCGTCCAGATGCGGGCCATCGAGGCGCGCCGCGCGGTGATCCGATCGGCCTACGCCGGGGTGTCCGCCGCCATCCTTCCCACGGGCGAGCTCCTCCCCGGGGCCATCGAGGTGGGACCGGTCGACCCGGACCTCAGCCCCGACCGGAACGAGCCGGCGCGCCTGCTTCTCACGAGCGTGCCGCTGTTGCGGCGCGGCACCCTCTACACTAGCATCGGCGATCTCTTCGCCTGCGCCTGCGCGCTGTTTGCGGCCCTAGCCCTCCTCGCTACCCTGTGGAGGAGGCCGCTCCTTGAAGGCGGCGCGGACCCGAACCGGAGGACGTAGCCATGGCCGCCCCCACCGCCGAGCGCCTCGCCCACCTCGCCCGAAGGCTCGAGGCGCTGCGGGGGTCTCTTTGACGTGGAGCGCAAGCGCGACCGGGTCGCCGAGATCGCACGCATGGGAGCGGATCCGGGGTTCTGGACCGATAACGTCCGCGCCCAGACGGTGCTGAAGGAGAAGGCGCAGCTCGAGGCGCTCGTGGGACAGTTCGACCGGGTCCGGCGGGCGCTGGAGGACGCAGAGGCGCTGGACGAGCTGGCGGAGGAGGCCCAGGACGACGGCGCCCGGGCCGAGGCCGCACAGGCGGGGGAGGGGGCCGAGCGCCAGGTGGCCGCCCTCGAGTTCCAGCGGATGCTCTCCGGACCCCACGATGCCTCCGGGGCGATCGTGGAGGTGAAGAGCGGGGCGGGAGGCGTCGAGGCCATGGACTGGGCCGCCATGCTCTACCGGATGTACGCGCGCTACTGCGAGCGGAAGGGGTTCGCGGTGGAGGCGGCCGACCTGGTGGCGGGGGAGGAGGCGGGGATCTCCCAGGCCTCGTTCATCGCCCGGGGCGACCACGCCTACGGCTTCCTCAAGGCGGAGAGGGGAGTGCACCGGCTGGTCCGCATCAGCCCCTTCGACCAGAACGCGCGCCGCCAGACCAGCTTCGCCGCCGTGGACGTGACGCCGGAGATCGAGGACGACATCGTCATCGACCTGAACGAGTCGGACGTCCGGGTGGACACCTACCGGTCGAGCGGCGCGGGCGGGCAGAAGGTCAACAAGACCGATTCGGCGGTGCGACTCACCCACCTGCCCACCGGCATCGTGGTCGCCGTCCAGAACGAGCGGAGCCAGCAGAAGAACCGGTCGGTGGCCTGGAAGATCCTTCGCGCGAAGCTCTACGAGCTGGAGGAGCGCAAGCGAGCGGCGCTCCGGGACGCGGCCGAGGCGCAGAAGAAGGACATCGACTTCGGCTCCCAGATCCGCAGCTACGTCTTGCATCCGTACCAGATGGTGAAGGACCTGAGGACCGGAGTGGAGACGGGGAGGGTCGAGGAGGTCTTGGACGGCGACCTCGACGGCTTCATCCAGCCGTACCTCCTGGGCGTGCGGAGGACGGACCGGGCGGTGGAGGACTAGGGTCCCCCGTCAGGGCGTGAAGGCGAGCGGCTGGCGGGCCAGGATGAACCGCTCGATCGAGTCGATGGCCCAGCCGGGCAGGTTGAAGAGCCTCACCCCGCAACCGGAGGGCTGGCGGCCGGTGGTGGCGCTCTTCTCGCGGACGAAGGCCACCTCCCCCTCGAGGTCGAGCTTGCGCCCGTCGGAGAGGCCCAGCCGGACCTGGAGCCTCGTCCCCACCGGCGGGGGCATGGCGGTGGCGATGAAGACGCCGCCCGAGTCGATCCGGCGCGTCGGCCCGATGAAGAAGTTGTGCTCGGACACGAGGCTCACGCTCACCTCGACCCGGGTGAGCATGGGCCGCTGCCGCGGCTCGTCCACCAGCTCCTCGTCGATGAGGGCCATGAGGTCGACGGCCGGACCGCGGGGACGGGGGAACGCGCCCCCGGGCGACTCGGCAGGGGCGGGGACCTGCGTCGGTCCGCCGAGGTGGGGGGGGGGCATCATCGCGCTCGGGGGAGGGAGAGGCGGCGCCACCCCTCCACCCACGAGCCCCGAGCCCACGTGCCGCTCGACCACCACGAGGGGCTTCGAGAGGACCTCGGCGCGAGCCAGGGCGCGCTCGGCGCCCGCCACGGCCGCGAGCGGCTCGACGATCTCGCGGGAGGGGGCGACCATCACCACCCGGACACCGACTCGAGCGGCGTTGGCGGCGGTGGTGAGGGCGTTGCCCCAGGTCGCGTCGGGGGCCGCCGGGAGGAGGAGGACGATGACGTGCGGGGCGGCCACCCGCACGAAGGCATCGAGGTCCATCGGGCCGGGAAGGCAGTACACCGCATACCCCGCACGCTCCAGCTGCAGGTGCAGAGCAATCGTGACGTCCGCGTCCGATCCCACCAGTAGAACGCGCGACGCCGTGGCGGCGCCTGCCTGAGTCACGTCGGGCGGCCCCCCGTCTCGATGAGGATGCGGCGCTCTAGGTCGGCGCGGTTGGTCGCATTCGCGAGCGCGACGTCGAGCCCGATCCGCTTCATCTCGTGCAGCCGGTAGAGGTACTGGTCGAAGCTGTGCATGCCCAGGTCGGCGCCGGCCTGATCCATGTAGTTCCTGAGCTCGTTGACCTTGGACTCCCGGATCATCTCCCGCACCGTGGTGGTGGCGAGCAGCGCCTCGACCGCGGGGATGAGCCCGGTGGCGTCGGCGCGCATGAGCAGCCGCAGGGCGATCACCGCTTGCAGGTTGTCGGCGAGGCGAGCCCGCACTCCTTCCTGCTCGTCGGCCGGAAAGAGCCCCACGATCCGGCCGATGGCCCGCGGCACGTCCGGGGTGTGCAGGGAGGTGATGACTAGGTGGCCCGTCTCGGCCGCCTTGAGGCAGATGTCGGCCGCTTCCCGGTCGCGCAGCTCGCCCACCATGATGATGTCCGGGTCCTGGCGGAGCGCCGCCTTGAGCGCGTCGGTGTAGCTGAGCGTGTCCGAGCCCACCTCCCGCTGGATCACGAGCCCCTTGCCACCCGAGAAGATGAACTCGATGGGGTCCTCCACCGTCACCACGTGGAGCCGCTCCAGCATGATGACATGGTTGATCATGCTGGCGATGGTGGTGGACTTCCCGTTCCCGGTGGCGCCCGTCACGATGACGAGCCCCCGCCGCGCCTCGGCGATCGTTCGGATGACGGGCGGGAGGTTGAGCGGCTCGAACTCCGGGATCTGGAAGGGGATGGTGCGCATGACCGCCCCCCAGCTCCCCCGCTGCTTGAAGATCGAGGCGCGGAAACGGGACACCCCGGGAAGCGAGTAGCTACGGTCCACCTCGCGGAAGTCGAGCGGGGTGAACCCCGAGCCGGGTGCCTGGAGGACGAAGTTGGCGATCGCCTCGGTGTCGGCATGGGTGAGGGGCGGGTACTTCGCCGCCAAGAGCTCACCGAACACCCGGTAAGTGGGCGGGTAGCCCACCTCGAAGTGCACGTCGCTCGCTTGCCGCTTCACCGCGAGCTGGAGGAACGAGTGAAACATCTCCTCGCTGAGAGGTCCGTGGCCTTCCATGGTCCCGAGTCTACAGCGGCCGGGCGAAAGAGGGCAGGCCGCCCCGATCGCTCCTGCGACGAAGGCCGGGTGTGCGTCCGCCTCCTGCGGCAGGCCATCTCCCCCGGACCTACCTTGGAATCGTCGCTCAAGGAAGCCGGGCCGAAGGCTCGCTGAGGGAATTCCATCCCAGGGGCAAGAGAGGCGCTCGCCGCCACTCGCTCATACGGTCCGTCGAGCGGCGCGGCAGAGGGGTGGTCCTCGCCGATGGGGCTACCGGGGCGGGGACGCGCTCTCCCCGGCGGTCGTCGCTCCTCCGCTCCGTAGGCCGAGCGGCGGCGTTCTCTCCGCGCCACCCACGCTTCCCCTCCCCGCTATCGGGGGCAGCCTCGCCGACCGCCCCGGGATTCACCCCTGGCTCTCCCCGCCCTCGCGGAGAGGCCCAAGAGGCCTCCATGGGCTTAGGCGCGCCTTCACGGACGGATGGTCGCACCGCTCCATTCCGCGGGCTCTCCGGGGAGGAAAGCCCAAGAACGGCATCCAAGGGCCCCGCCTTCGGCGAAGAACTTCGCCCGCGGCTCGGGCGCCCCAAGGCCTCTCCGTTCGCCTTCTGTCCCCGTTGGAAGCTTTCCCTTGCCATCGGCGTGACCAAGGCCACGCAAAAAGCGCCTCGCAGGAAAGCTCCCTCGTTCCCCAACGCGAACGGGATCACCCTCCGTGGATCTTCGATTCGGCCGTAGAGCGCAAGTCCCGGGGTTCGTCGGCGGGCGAGGGAGCCTCCCGGGGGCGTCTCTAGGCCGGGGCGGTGCCTCGAGATTCGAGCGGTTTCGGGCGTCGAAGGGGTCGAGGGGTCAAAGCGGCCTCCTCAAGAAAAGCGAAAGGCCGCTTTCGCGGCCTCTCGAGCTCAGGCGCTGCCGCGCCTCTAAGACTTCGACTCTCCGCCGGGCCCCCCAGGGGAGGCGATCGGCGGTGGGAGGAGTCGAGCTTCCGGCCTGGCATCGACTTGGACGTGATACGGGAGGTGGGCCTTGCGGTTCGAGCTTCGAGACAGGGTCAACGTCATGGCAAGGTCCTTGACCGGCCTCCGGCGGGACTCGCTTTCGCTCTTATTCAATCCGCGTGCCGGTGAGTACGGTTAGCCGATCTCAATTTTTACATGTACTTGTGCCGAGGCCCCACGAGGTGCGTCTGTAATTGGGGAGGTTAAATGTGACGCCCGGGTCCCATTCAACCCGATCGGGTGGACCCAGGTCCATCGGGTGACCCATCGAGCCAGCACCCAGCCCGGGCTGGGCGTTCGGGGAGGCGGACACGAAGGGGCTGGTGGTTTCTCACCTCGTAGAGAGACGGCTGGGCATGCCAAGCCGGTTCGGGGAGAGACCCGAAGGTTTGCCGTTCCCCTCGTTCGGCTTCCTGCCCCGCGGGGCAAGGCGAAGACGAATCCGGCGAGGCCCGACCTCCTCGAGCGTTCCTCACTCGGGGTGCTGTCGATCCGGGCGGTCTCCTCTTCGGCCTCGCCGCCACCCCAAGGCCCCTCTTCCCGCACAGGCACGAAGCGGACGGGGACCGCCTCGAGGATGGCCGCCAGGATCTCGGGGCTCTGGCTCTCGGTCGCGACAAGGGACGGGACCCTCGTGAAGTGGGGAACGGAGGGCCTTAATTGCCGCCGCCCGGCGTCGAGGAAATGCCCTCGCCCGCACCCGGATCGACGCCCGCGGTCCCCAAGGCTCGGCGCACGTGGCTAGATTGCCGGCGGCTCCGGCGATACACTCCTTCGGCTCGGGCGGAGCGTCCCGCGTCCCCATGGACCCCCAGAAGCGCGTTCTCATCGTCGAGCCGGATCACGGGTTCGCCTTGGCGCTCGCCTCGCTGTTCCAGGAGCAAAGATGCGCCACCCGGACGGCCGGCAGCGCCGCCGAGGCCGGGCTCGAGATCGCGAACCGGCGCCCGAGCCTCTGCGTCGTCCGAGCGGAGTTGCCGGACCTCTCCGGCTTCTCGCTGTGCGCGCAGCTGCGTCACGACCCGGTCACCTCCCGCCTTCCGGTGATCCTCTACTCGTCCGAGACGCCGCCCGCGTCGCTCGCCGAGCACGCCGGCACTCCCTGGGCGGCGAATGGCTACCTCGCCATGCCGCTCGACATGGCGGCGCTGCGCAAGCTGGCGGAGCGCATCCTGTCCGCCGAGGAGCCGGTGGAGAGCGCCGACGACGCGGTGGTGATCGAGGAGGACGTGGCGGTCGAGGAGGAGGCCGCCGGGGCCGCACCCGCGAGCCTCCCCGCTCCCCCTCCCCCCGAGCAGGAAACCTCGCCGGGCGAGCCGGGGAAGGCGCCGCCCCCGGTTCCACGGCGGCCGGAGCGCTCCGTCCTCACCGACGAGGACCGCCTCTACGTGAATCGCGTCTTCCAGTCGATCGCCGAGCGGCGCGACGACCTCCTCAAGGAGGGGCGCGCCCATCACCCGCCGCCCCGCCGCGACCTGAGGCAGACGCCCGAGGGACGGGCGGAGGCGCTCCGCGAGGACCTGCGCTGGCGCGAGGGGCAGATCGCGCGTCTGGCGGAGGCGTGGGAGGTGCGGGAGCGCGAGCTCGCCACCTTTGACGAGCGGATCCACGAGAAGGACGTGGAGCTGGCCGGACTCAAGCTGAAGGTGGAGGATCTCCTCAACCGCCTGGCGGGGGCGCGCGAGGCCTTCTTGGAGAAGGAGCGGCAGTACGGGGCGTCGGTGGACGGCCTCTTGCTCGAGAAGTTCAGCCAGGAGAAGGAGCTCATCGAGATCATCGCCGGGAACGAGCGTAAGGTGCACGAGTTGGAGCGAGAGGTGCGCCGGCGAGACGACGACCTCGCCCAGCGCAGGATCGCTCTCGACGGGGCCCAGGAGGAGATCGCCCGCCTGGACCGCCAGCTCCGCGCGGCGGCCGCCGCCTTCGAGGTCCGGGAAGGGGAGCTCGCGGCCGCGCTCTCCCATCGCGCCGAGGAGTTGACCTCCGCGAGGGGGACCCTGGCCGAGGTCCGGCGCGCGGCCGAGGACGCAGCCCGGGAGGCGTCGGAGCGTCTCGAGGCCGAGGCGGCCGTCCACCACCGGATGGAGGGCGAGGCGGCACGGGCTCGGGCGGAGGTCGGGGAGCTGGAGCAGCGGGTCCTGACCCTGCGGGCCGCTTCGGAAGCGCGGGAGGCGGAGCGCGAAGCCAAGCGGGTGGAGGAGGAGCGGCAGCAGGAGCAGCTGAGGAAGCGCATCGGGGATCTCGAGGCGGCCCTGGCCGCGGCCGAAGGGGAACGCGACCGCGCCGGGAGCGCCGCCCGCGAGGCGGCGGGACTCTTCCAGGCCCGGATCGAGGATCGCGAGGCGGCCATCCGCGACCGGGAGGCGCGCATCCGGATCCTGGACGAGGAGTACCGACGGTTCCGCGAGACGGCCCGGGCGCGCGAGGACGACCTGGCCCGCGAGGTCAAGGACCACCTCCAACAGATCGATTCGCTCGAAGGGGAGATCGAGGATCTGTCGCGGGAGCTGACCGAAGTGGAGGGACAGTCCGAGGCGGAGCTGGACCGCCTCCGGGCCGCCCTGGGCGCGAGAGCCGGGAACGCCGAGGAAGCGGTGGCCGCAGAGAAGGCGCGCGCCGAGCAGGCGGGGGCCGAGCGGCGGGCCGCCGAGGAGGCCCTGCACGCGGCGCGCGAGGAGGCGGCTCGTCAAGCGCAGGCCGCGGCCACCGCGCAGGAGGTCGCCGACCTGGCGCGGGAGGAGGAGAGGACGCAGGCCCAGGCCCGCCTGGCGGCGGTGGTCGGCGAGCGCGACGCGGCCCGGCTCGAGGGGGAAAAGGAACGGGCCCGGGCGGATGCGATCGCCCGGGAAGCGCAGGCCCTGAGTGGCTCGCTCGAGGAACGGGGAGGGCAACTCGAGGCGCTGACCCGCGAACGGGATGCCGTCCGCGGCGAGGCGACAAGGCTTGCGCAAGCCCTGAGCGGCGCGGAGGCGCGGCTGGCCGGGGCCCAGGAGAGCCTGCGCGGCGCCGAAGACCGGGCCGAGGCGGCCCGGGCGGAAGCGGCCCGCCTCGCGCTCCGGACCGAGGAGCTCGCCGCGGCGGTCGAGGAGGCGGGCCGGGCCCTGGAGGCGGAGCGCGCCGCCGCCGGGGGACGGTGCGGAGCGCTCGAGGCGGAGCTGTCGAGAGCTCGGGTGGAGCTCGAGGGCGCTCGGGCCGCGACGGAGGAGGCGCTCTTGTCCGCCCGGCGCCGCGAGGCGGAGCTCGCCCAGGAGGCGCTCGCCCGCGCCGAGGCCGCGCGTGCGCAACAGGCCCGGCTCGCCGAGGTGGAGGCCAGGGCGGAGGAGGGGCGGGCGGCCGCCGCTGCCCAGGAAGAGCAGCTCCGGCAGGCGGGGGAGGCGGCCGAGGCGCTCTCGCGGGAGATGGCGCGGACGCTTGGGGAGCGCGACGAGCGCCTGGCGCAGCTCGAGGCGGAGCGCGCGGCCCTGCGCGCCGAGGCGGACGCGGTCCGGCGCGAGCTCGAGGCGGCCCAGGCCGCCGCGGGCGCGGCCGCAGCCGGGTTGGAGGCCGAGAGTGCGCGGCTGCGTGGCCGCCTCGAGGAGCTCGAGCCGGCGCTCGACCGGACCACCCGGGAGCGCGACGAGGCCGCTGCACAGCGCGCCGCCATGGCCGAGGATCTCACCCGGGCGAGGGCGGACGCGGCCGCCCTTTCCGGAGAGGTCCGGCGGGCGCAGCAACGGGCGGATGAGGTGACGGCGGCCCGGGCCCGCCTGGAGGCGGAGCTCGCCCGGGAGGCCATCGCCCGCGCCCAGGAGGAAGAGGGGGCGCAGGCCCGGCTCAACGCCGAGAAGGCCGAGGCCTCCCGGCGCGAGGAGAAGCTCCTCGCCGAGCTCACCGAGAAGGCCGAGGAGATCGACGGGCTCACTTCCCGCCTCGGGGAACTCCTGCGCGGGCACGCGGAAGGAGAGGAGGCCTTGCGGCGCGAGCAGGCCGCAAGGGAACTGGCCCGGGCGGAGGTGGCCGAGCTGGAGGAGCGGCTGGCGTCGCAGGAGGTCGCCCGCCAGCACGCGGAAGAGGCGAGGGAGGAGGTCGAGGGAAGGGCCGCAGCGCTCTTCTCGGAACGGGACGGACTCGCGGCCCGGGTGGCGGAAACCGAGGAGCGCGCCTCGCGGGCCGAAGCGGCGAGAACGCTGTCCGAGCGCGAACGGCGTCGGGCGGAGGAGGAGGCGTCGGCCCGGGTGGCCCACCTGGAGCGGGAGGCGGCGGAGCGCGCGGTCCGGCTCGAGGAGGCGAGCTTCGGGATCGCGCAGGCCCGGGGTCGCGTCCGGGAACTCGAGGCGGCCCTGGATGGGGCCCTGAAGGCGCGAAACAAGGCCGAGAAGGACCTGGGGGCGCGTGCGGCGAGCGCCGAGGTGCGGGCCGCCGAGCTGGCCCGCCGCATCGACCAACTCGCGGGAGAACGCCGCGACGCCGAGGCACGATCGAAGCGCGCCGCGGAGGAGGCGCAGGGGCGATTCCGGGAGGACCTGGCGCGGCGAGACGCCCTACGGGAACAGGAGGTGCAACGGCTCCAGGCCGCTCTCCAGGAGCTGGCCCGGCGCGAGAAGGCGCTCCAGCACGAGCTCGCGCGCCTCCGCTCCCCGGACCGGAACGAAGCCGCGGAGGAGAAGGGCGGGTGATCCTCCTCCGGTCCGCCCTCCTCGCCGCCTTCCCCCACGGATTCACCACGCGCGAGGGGGGGGTGTCCTTGCCCCCCTTCGACTCGCTCAACCTCGGCCGCTCCCTGGGCGACGAGCCGGGGCGGGTGGAGGAGAACTGGCGATTGTTGGCCGCGGCCACCGGGCTCGGCTTCGCCCGGGTGCGGCAGGTGCACGGGGCCCGGGTGGTGCACCTCGCGGAACCCTCCTCGCCCACCGAGGAGGCGGACGCGGTTCTCTCCACCCGCCCTGGCCTCGCGGCCTGCATCTCGGTCGCGGATTGCGTGCCTGTGCTTCTCGCGGACCCGATGACGGGATCGGTGGCGGCCGTGCACGCCGGGTGGCGGGGGACCATCGCCCGGGCCGTGGAAGCTGCCGTGCGGGCGCTCGCCGGGCTTGCCGGATGCCCGCCCGGCAGGTTGGTGGCCGCCATCGGTCCCTCCATCGGGCCGTGCTGCTACGAGGTATCGACCGATCTCGCCACCCGATTCGCACGCGAGATCGGGCCGGTCGTCCAAACCGGGGCGGGGGGACCACACCTCGACCTCTGGGAAGCGAACCGGGCCCTGCTCCTCGAGGCCGGCCTCGCCAAGGAGCGGGTGGAGGTGCTCCGGCGGTGCACCTCGTGCGACAAGGTGAGCTTCTTCTCCCACCGCCGGGACGGTGGCCTTACCGGCCGGCACCTCGCCTTCATCGCCCCACATGTCCCGGGTGCGCCGGACCCCCTTCCTTGACGAGCGGCGCCGGTCACCTAGAATTTCCGAGGCCTTGAGACGATTCGCGCCACAGTCCTGGGCGGCGCTCCTTGTCGCCGGTTGCGCCGGTGCGGCGCCTGTTCCCCCGGACCTCGAGCCCTTGCGGGCCGAGCTCCGCGAGCTGCGGAAGGAGAACGAGGCGCTCTCTGCCCGTGTCGAGGCTCTCTCGAACCGGGTCGACCTCCTCACCGTCCGTGCGGCCGCGGCCGGGGCGCGGGCGGCGGGAGAGCCCGCCGCCGGGCCAGGGGCTTCCGGCAAGGCCGGCGCCCCGGCGAGCGCGGTCGTGCCGCCCGATCTCGCCGTCGTGAAGCTTTCGCCTGAGCCGCAAGCCGCCGGGCGCCTTCCGGCGCGGTCGGGGGGGCATTCGCAGCGCCTGGCGCCTCCCGTGCCGACCGCCGTCCCCATCAAGGATCCGGACCCCGCTAGCCTCGGCGCGCTCTCGCGCGGCAGTCAGCGCAGCCTTTCGGCGGACGCGGAACTCGAGCTGCGCCAGGCGCGGGCCCTCAGCGGGCTGGCCCGGGCGCACGCCCTGGAGGACTTCGCCGCGCACTATCCGCAGCACGCCTCCGCCGACAATGCGCTCGTCGAGGCCTCGGCCCCGTACGCGGCCGCCGGCCGGGTGGACGCTGCCTGCACGCTGGCCCGCCGCGTGGTCGACGAGTACCCGGCGGGCGACGCACTCGGCGAGGCGCTGGAACGATTGGCCACCTGCGAGGACAGGGGCAAGGCCCCGGCCGAGCAGCGGTCCCCGAGCTCGCCGGAAGCGAGCTGGGCCGGGGCGACGCCCGAGACGGCCGGGTCCCGTCCGAACCACGATTCCGGACGGAGCGGGGACGGTGGACCGCCCGACATCCCGGCAAGGAGCAGTCCATGATCCGCACGCTCACGCTCGCCTTGCTCGTCGCCGGCCCCTTGCTCGTGCTGGCGGCCGCCCCGAAGCAGAAGCCTTCCCAGGCGGCGCCCGCCGCCGACAGCGCCGCCCCGGCCACGGAGCAGGCGCCGGGGGAGGGGGAGATGGACCTCGCTCCTGCGCCGCTCGAGGGGGGGGCCCGGGCCGGTGGGCCCGGGGGGGCCACGGTCCCGCCGCCCGACACGTACACCATCCGGCCCGGGGACACCCTGTGGGATCTCTCCGGCCGCTTCCTGAACAACCCGTGGTACTGGCCCAAGATCTGGTCGTACAACCCGGAGATCACAAACCCGCACTGGATCTCCCCCGGCAACCTCCTCCGCTTCTACCCCTCGGGCGAGGAAGCCCCGACCGAGGTGGCGCCTGCCGAGGTGGCCAAGGCCGAGGAGGAGGTGCCCGAGGAGGAGGCCGAGCCGGTCCGGGAACTGGAGGATCTCTCCCGGGCGAACATGTCGGCCGCCGCGAGCGGGGAGGAGCAGGAGGCCGTCACCGTCGCCGGCCCCCACAAGATCGGCGAGATCGCGCCTCGCTCGCCGTTCACTCGCCGGGACGCCTTCATCACACCCAAGGAGCTGGAGGACTCCGGGACCATCCGCGCCGCCTTCGAGGAGAAGACGCTCCTCTCCTTCGACGACCGCGCCTATGCCACCTTCCGCTCCCGCGGCGCGGTCAAGGTAGGGGAGACCTACTCCGTCTACCGCGCCGTCCGACCGGTGAAGCACCCCGTCACCCACGAGCTCATCGGCTATCAGTCCACCGTGCTCGGCGCCGCCCAGGTGGTCGCGCTCGACGACCGGGCGGCGACCCTCAAGATCACCTCGTCCTTCGATACCATCGAGCGGGGCGACCTGCTCGGCCCCTGGACCGAGAAGCCCTACCGCGCCGTCCCCGTGAAGGCCAACGCCAAGGAGCTCAAGGGGTACGTCGTGAGCGCGCCCATCGAGTACCTCACGAACTACGCGGAGTACAACGTGGTGTTCGTGGACCTCGGCAAGGCCGAGGGCGTCGAGGAGGGCAACCGCTTCACGCTCGTGCGGGCGGGCGATCCCCTGAACTCGGCCAGCGATGTGCCGAAGTGGGACCCGTCCCTACCCGTGGAGGACGTGGGGTCGCTCCTCGCGATCGACGTGAGGGAGCACGCCACCGCGGCCCTCGTCACCCGCGCCATCCACGAGATCGGGCCGGGAGAAAAGGTCGAGATGAGGCTCGAGGCGAAGTAGCCTTCTCGCGACCCGGGGCCGAACGAGCGGTCGGATGCGTCCCGGCGCCATCCCGACACCGAGCCAGGATGGCTCACCGCCACCTCTCGCGGCCTTGGTGCCCGCCTTGACGATGTGGGACCCCACGGGTATATGGCCCCCTCCCATGGATGGAGCGCGGGTCCAGCGGCCGAGAGGCCGGTCGTTCCCAAGGCGCCCTCCGGGCGCGCGCCGCGCTCCCGCCGAGGCCGCGCTCGGGGAGGAGCTCTCGGTCTCTACCCCGCCGCTGCACCGGGAGCCCCTCGAGAAGGCCCGCGAGGGAATAGGTGCACCCGCGTTGGTCGCGGGGGAACGGGAAGGGTTGTGCGCCGAGCGGCCCGGTCATTACGTTCTGCGCCGCCAAGGGATCTAGAGAGGAAACAGAGGATGGCGAGAGCTCTCACGCCCACACCCAAAGGCCGCGTCGACGCCCGGAAGGCGGGCGGGAGGGGCCGCAGCGAAGCCGCAGTGGGGCCCCGGGCCGTGGATGCCGAGGCTCCACCCGCTCGCAGGGCCGCCCCAAAGGCGTCGTCCGGAGGCAGCCTGGTCGTGGTCGAGTCCCCGGCCAAGGCCAAGACCATCAAGAAGTACCTGGGCCGCGGCTTCGAGGTGAGAGCCTCGGTGGGCCACGTGAAGGACCTGCCCAAGTCCAAGATCGGCGTGGACGTCGACCGCGGGTTCCGTCCCGAGTACGAGACCATCAAGGGCAAGACCCGGTTCCTCTCGGAGATCAAGCGCGCTGCCCGGACCGCCGAGCGGGTGTTCCTCGCCACCGACCCCGATCGCGAAGGAGAGGCGATCGCCTGGCACATCGCGGAAGAACTGGGGGCGGAGGGCGGGGACTCCCGGGTCCGGCGCGTGCTCTTCAACGAGATCACGAAGGGCGCCATCCAGAAGGCCATCGAGGCACCCCTGGACCTCGACCGGAAGAAGTTCGACTCGCAGCAGGCCCGGCGCATCCTCGATCGCCTGGTGGGGTACCAGATCAGCCCGATCCTCTGGAAGAAGGTCCGCCGGGGTCTGTCGGCCGGCCGGGTGCAATCGGTCGCGGTCCGCCTGGTGGTCGAGCGAGAGCGGGAGATCGGGGCCTTCGTCCCCACGGAGTGGTGGTCCCTCGACGCCGAGCTCGCCGCCCGGGTCCCGCCCGAGTTCCGGGCTCGTCTCGCTAGGATCGACGGGGAGAAGGCGGAGCTGAAGGACGAGGCGAAGACCCGGGAGCTCTTGGCAGAGCTCGAAGGGGCTCGCTACCTGGTGGCATCGGTCGAGCAGAGGGAGCGGCGGCGCAACCCGCCCCCGCCCTTCACCACCGCCAAGCTCCAGCAGGAGGCGGCCAACCGCCTCGGCTTCAGCCCGAAGAAGACCATGACCCTGGCCCAGCGACTCTACGAGGGGGTGGAACTGGGCGAGGAGGGCGCGGTCGGCCTCATCACCTACATGCGCACCGACTCGGTGCGGCTCTCGGCGGAGGCGGTGGAGGCGGCGCGCGCCTACGTGGCGGAGCGCTTCGGCCGAGATCACCTCCCCGCCGAGCCCAACGTCTTCAAGACCCGGTCCAAGCTGGCGCAGGAGGCCCACGAGGCGGTGCGGCCCACCTCGGTCGACCGGACCCCGGAGCGCGTCGCCCCATTCTTCGAGCAGATGGGCGAGCGCGACATCCACCGGCTGTACGAGCTCATCTGGGATCGGTTCGTGGCCTGCCAGATGGTCCCGGCCGTCTACGACCAGACCACCGCCGACATCACCGCCGGCCGCGGGACCTTCCGCGCCAAAGGATCGGTCCTGAAGTTCCCCGGCTACCTCGCCGTGTACGGCGCCAAGCCGCCGGAGGAGGAGGCGGGCGCCGAGGAGGAGAAGAACGGGGAGAACGGGGAGCGCGAGGGTCGAGGCGAGCGGGACGGGGACCGGCCGCTGCCGCCGCTCGAGGCGGGGATGGAGCTCCGCCTCCTCAGGCTCGTGCCCGAGCAGCACTTCACCCAGCCGCCCCCACGCTTCAACGAGTCGTCGCTCGTGAAGGAGCTGGAGGAGCGCGGCATCGGGCGCCCCTCCACCTACGCCGCCATCCTCGACACCATCCAGGAGAAGGGCTACGTCGAGAAGGTCGAACGCCAGCTCCGGCCGACCCATCTCGGGGTCTTGGTCACCGACGAGCTGGTGCGAGCCTTCCCCCGGGAGATGGACGTCGCCTTCACCGCGGGAATGGAGGAGCGGCTCGATGAGATCGAGGACGGGAACGCCCGCTGGCAGGCGGTCCTCTCCGACTTCTACGGGACCTTTCGGGAGGATCTGGCCAAGGCCGAGGAGGGCATGCGCAATGTGAAGGCGCAGGCCATCGAGACCGACATCGCCTGCGAGAAGTGCGGGCGGGCCATGGTCATCAAATGGGGGCGCAACGGCGAGTTCCTGGCCTGCCCCGGATACCCGGAGTGCCGCAACACCATGAACTTCCGGCGGGAGGAGGGACGGATCGTCCCGGAGAAGGAGGAGGACGAACCGGTCGATGACAAGTGTCCAGAGTGCGGAGCCTCCATGGTGATGAAGCGGGGACGGTTCGGGCGCTTCCTCGCCTGCACGCGCTACCCGGAGTGCAAGGGGACGAAGCCGATCTCCATCGGCGTGAGCTGCCCCAAGGGCTGCGGCGGCTACATCACCGAGAAGCGCTCGCGGCGCGGCCGGACCTTCTACGGCTGCTCCTCCTATCCGAGGTGCGATTTCGTCTCCTGGGATCGGCCCCGGAACGAGGCCTGCCCACAATGCGGCAGCCCCTACCTGCTCGAGAAGTACTCCAAGCGGAACGGGCCGTTCATCGCCTGCCCGAACAAGGAGTGCGGCTACCGGCGCGAGTCCCCAGAGCAGGGCGAAGCCGCCCGGGTCAAGGACGCCTGAAAAGGGCGGTGGGCGGGACGTCCCCCGGTCCGGGGATCTTCGCGGCCGTGCGCTTGACACCCTGCGTGGGCTGCTGCTATCGAAAATCGCTGTCGGTACGCGCCCCAAGCGCGCACAGGGTACGCGCGTCCCCCACCTGCCTTTCGACACAACGAGGACCCGATGACCCAGCTTGCCGAGTTCTTCCGCGAAGGCGGCCCCGCGATGGCGGTCAACCTGGTCACGAGCATCGTGGCCGTGGCCATCATCGTCGAACGGATCGTCGTGCTCGCGTTCCGCCTCAACGTGAATGCGGCCCCGTTCATGGAACAGATCCAGAAGCTGGTCCTGTCGGGCAACGTCGACCGCGCCATTAAGCTCTGCGGGGCTGCCCCCGACGCGGCCCTCTCCCGGGTGGTCCGGGCCGGCCTCACCCGGGCGAACAAGGGAGAGCAGGAAATCTCTCGCGCGCTCGAGGAGGCGGTGCTCGAGGTGACCCCCTCGATCTCCCGGCGGATCTCGGCGCTCTGGTCGCTCGCCAACGTGGCCACCCTGGTCGGCCTCATCGGCACCATCACCGGCCTCATCGGCACCTTCCGATCGCTCTCGGCAGCTTCCCCCGAGATGAAGCAGGTGATGCTGTCGAGGGGCATCGCCGAGGCCATGAACAACACCGCCTTCGGCCTCACCATCGCCGTCACCTGCATCGTGGCGCACCTCCTCCTCACCTCGAAGGCCAAGGCCATGATCGAGGAGGTCGAGTACAACGCGCTCAGGCTCGAGAACATGCTCAACCGGCGGGCGGACGCGGCGGCCGAGTCCGCAGGGTAGCAGCGGGGCGAGACGACGATGCGCCGCCGCATTCACCCGGAGCAGGAGACGGGCGAGCTGAACATCGTCCCGTACCTGGACGTGGTGGTGAACCTGGTGATGTTCATGCTGCTCAGCATGACCGGGCTCATCACCCTGGGCGTGCTCAACGTCTCGGCGCCCCGGATCGGCACCGAGGCGGCGGCCCCGAGCGAGGCGGGGCCCAAGCTGCTCCTCACCGTGGCCATCGGGCGGCAGGGGTTCTACGTGGCCGGGGCCGGGGGGGTGCTCGGCTCCGCCGCCTCCGCCACAGACACCGAACGCCCACCCACCATCCCGCTCAAGGACGACCGGTATGACTACGAGGCCTTGACCCTCGAGCTCGTCAAGATCAAGGAGCAGTACCCTAGCGAGACGCAGGTCATCCTCTCCGCCGACCCGGGGATCCTCTACGACACCCTCATCCAGACCATGGACGCCTGCCGGGATCAGCTCGTGAAGTTGCCCGACGGCACCATCGAGCGCAAGCCACTCTTCTTCGACGTGTCGCTGTCGCTCATCGGGTGAGCCGGATGCCCACCGTCCAGAGACGCTCCGCCGACGCGATCCGCATCGAGGAAAAGCAGAAGCGGGAATACCGGCGCGCGCGGCGCAAGATCCGCGAGGCGGCGGGAGAGATCAAGGAGCTCAACATCGTCGCCATGATGGACATGATGACGATCCTCCTCGTCTTCCTGCTCAAGTCCTACCAGACCTCCACCATCAACGTGAACATGGGGGAGCACCTGACGCTTCCGGCCTCGAGCACGCAGCTCGCCCCCCAGGAGAACATCACCATCACCCTCTCCATGGACGAGCTGACCGTGAACGACCGCCGGGTGCTCGCCCTCGAGGGCGGCGCCATCCCCGCCCGGGAGAAGGAAGGGGGAAAGGCCGACGCGTTCTACGTCGGGGTGGTCTACGACGCGCTGAAGCGCGAGGTCGACAAGCAGAAGTACATCGCCCAGTTCAACAAGACCGCCCCCTTCTCCGGACGCGTGAACCTGGTCGCGGACAAGAAGATCACCTACCGGACGCTCATGGAGGTGCTCTACACCGCCGGCCAGGCGGAGCTGGGCGAGTACAAGTTCATGGCGCTGAAGAATAGCCAGTAGACCCCGGCCGCTCCCCCGCCGGGCTGGGCCTCGCGCTTCCGGCGAGGGTCTTGCCGCGGTCCTCCCGAAGGGTGCACCCCGAGATCGAAGGAACGACCGACATGCGGGCCCCGCACCGGGCCGCATTTCGCTCCTCTTGCGAGAGCCCGTATGCGCGCGCCCGAGGCTGGCCGGGGCGGTGGGAGCGGAGCCGCGCAGAAGCCCGGTGCAGTCATAGGCCGCTTCCCTCTGGTTCGCGGGATCGGCTGGCCCGCGATCGGCCGGGATGGGCGGCCCATCGCGTTCACAGTCAAGCAGGCCAAGCACGCCCCAAAGGCGTGGGCCGCGAGCGAGCGGCCAGCCGTGGCCCAAGGCGGCACCGCTCCCACCGTGCCATGATGGAGAGAATGCAAGTAAAGGTCATCGGTGGAGGCCTGGCCGGCTCGGAGGCGGCCTGGCAGCTCGCCCGGCGAGGGGTGGAGGTCGAGCTCCTCGACATGAAGCCGGACCGGAGGTCTCCCGCGCACGTGCTCCCCGGGCTGGCGGAGCTCGTGTGCTCGAACTCCCTCCGCTCTGACAACCCCCAGAACGCCGTGGGTCTCCTGCACGAGGAGCTCCGGAGGCTGGGGAGCCTCATCCTCGCGTCGGCGGACGAGACCCGAGTCCCGGCAGGCGACGCCCTGGCGGTCGACCGTCGCCGGTTCAGCGAGCTCGTGACCGCGCGCCTCGAGTCCCACCCTCTCATTACCCGCCGGGCGGGGGAGGCGACGGCCCTGCCCCCGCCCCCTGGCCTCTCCCTCATCGCCACCGGTCCGCTCACCGCAGAAGCACTCTCTCACGAGCTGGGACGGCTCTTTTCGGGAGGGCTCCACTTCTACGACGCCATCGCACCCATCGTGTCGGACGCGTCGATCGACCGGACCATCGCCTACGCCCGCTCGCGGTACGGAAAGGGGGACGGCGACGATTACCTCAACCTGCCTCTCGACGAGACCGGCTACCACGCCTTCGTCGAGGCGCTGGTCAGCGCCGAGAAAGTGGCCCCCCACGACTTCGAGGAGGGCCGGTACTTCGAGGGCTGCCTGCCCATCGAGGTGATGGCGGCCCGGGGACCCGAGGTGCTCGCCCACGGTCCCATGAAGCCGGTCGGGCTCGAGGATCCACGCACCGGGCGGCGCCCGTTCGCGGTCGTTCAGCTGAGGAAAGAGGACGTGGCCGGCACCGCCTGGAACCTGGTGGGCTTCCAGACGCGGCTCACCTGGCCGGAACAGCGCCGGGTGTTCCGCGCCCTTCTCCCGGGCCTGGCGGGAGCCGAGTTTCTCCGGCTCGGCCAGGTCCACCGCAACACCTTCCTCGAGGCGCCCAGGGTCCTCGCCCCGGACCTCTCGTCCCGCGAGCGTCCCCACCTCTTCTTCGCCGGCCAGATCACCGGCGTGGAGGGATACGTGGAGTCCGCAGCCTGCGGCCTGCTCGCCGCCCGGGCCCTGCTCGACCGCCTGGCGGGGCGGCCATTCCGCCCGCCCCCGGCCGCGACCGCGATGGGCGCCCTTCATCGCCACCTCACCGGCGAGGCCCACCCCCCGGGGTACGATTACCAGCCGACCAACGTGGTCTTCGCCCTGTTCCCGCCGCTCGCGGAAAGGCACCGCGGAAAGGCAGCCCGCAAGGACGCATATGCCGAGCGGGCGCGCAAGGAGCTCGCACCATGGATCGACGACCCGGGATCCGCCTCACCCTGACGGCGGCGGTGCTGGCCGCTTGCTCTTCCGCTCCTTCCCCAAGGGGCCTGGGCGTCCGGCGCGCGCCGGGCGCAGCGCGGGGGCTGGTCGCGACCGCCGACGGCGCCTGGCTCGCCTGGCTCGAGAGCTGCGTCGAGACCCGGGCGCAGTCCCTGCCGGCGGGGACCGCCAGCTGTGACCTGCGGGTCGTCCCCGCGGCAGGCGGCGACCCGGAGCTCGTGGCGCGCGCGGTCACGACCTTGCCTGGCGCCATGGCGGTGAGCCCCGCCGGCGCGGAGGTCTCGGCCCTCTCCGGATACGACTACGCAACCGCTTCCGGGACGCTCACGCGGTGGCGGCCCGGCGCCCGCCCCGCCGAGCTCTCGAGCGGTGTCACCTTTCATGGGTACGGCCCGGACGGCGCGCTCGGATACATCGCGGGCGGTTCCCTGTTCCTTTCGCTCGCGGGGGCCGACCCGAGGCCGGTAGAGGGCGTGACCGCCGCGGCCAGCTTCGAGCTCGCCCCCCCCGGAACGGAGCTCGTCGCGCTCTTGCGCAGGCGAGCCAGCGCGGGTGGAGAGCTCCTGGCGGTGCGAAAGCCCCCCGGCGCGACCCCGGCAAGCGCGGTCAAGGTGGCAGGGCCGGTGGGCGACTATCAGTTCGGGCGCGGACCTCGCTACGCCTTCACCCGACTCGCCCCGAAGGGGAGCGAGCTCGAGGTGGTCGAGGCGAAACCCCCGGCGGAGCCCGAGATGGTCGCCGAGGGGGTCCGCGCCTTCGCCTTCTCGCCCGTGGTCGATGCCCTCGCGTTTCTCGCCGACGCTCTCCCTGGCAAGCAGGGAAACCTGCGGGTCCGGGTCGGCGGCCGCGAGCTTGCGCTCGGCAACGAGGTGGGAGAGTTCCGCTGGGCAGCGCGGTCCCCGCGGCTCGCCTGGCTCGAGGAGTACGATCCGCGCATCCGGTCCGGGACTCTCGGCGTCGGGGGACTGGACGTCGCCCGCCGCACGCTCGGGAAGAACGTGTCCGACTTCGAACTCTCGCCGGACGGCCGATACGTGGCGTACCTCCAGCACACCACCCGGGGCGGGTACTCGGTGGACCTGCTCCTCGCCGCGCTCGATGCGTCCGACGGCGCTGCGCCCCGCCTGGTGGCCCAGAGCACGTACGGCTTCGCCTTCTCGCCCGACGGGCGCTCGCTCTACTACCGCAGCCGCTGCACCCGGAGCGGCGAGGCCTGCGACCTCGAGCGGATCGCCACCGCCGAACGAGAGAAGAGCCCCGAGCGGATCGCCGAGGGCATGAAGAGCTTCGAGTTCGACCCGAGGGAACCGGGCCGCATCCTCGTGAGCTTCAAGCGGCTCGACCGCGACGCCCTCGATCTGGGAGTCTGGGAGGGAGGTAGCCTCGCTCGGGTGGACACCCAGGTGGAGCCGGGCTCGGCACGGTTCCTGGCCGGTGACCGGGTTCGCGTCGCCTACGTCGTCTTGGACGAGAAGCGCCCGGGCGTCTACGTCGCCGAGCTCCCGGGCAGAGCCCAATAGCGCAGGGCCAAAGCCCGGGTTCTGGGAACCCAGGCCCCCACGCGCCGCCTTCCGCACACTCGCCGCCCAGGTCGCAGCGAGACCTCCGTAGACGGTCCCACCGGGCGAGCGTACGCTCGCTCTACCAATCTTCACGTGATCTCTCGAGAGGAGGATCCGGATGCGACACACTGCGAGACTTTCGCTGGTGGTGCTCGTGGCCGCGCTCGGGGGGTGCGGCTGGCTGGAAGACTGGCATGGCTGGGGTAGCGGCGGTGGAGGCGGCGGTGGAGGGGGGACGACGAATCCACCGGCCGCCCCGACCATCGCCATCACCGCCCCCGCCGATGGAACATCGGTCTACGGCAGCCGCACGATCGCTGTGACCGGCACGGTCTCGGGCACCGGGATCCAGTCCGTCACCGTGGCGCTCAACGGCGGTACCGCTGCGGCGGCGACGGTGAGCGGTACGACCTTCACTGCGGAGGTGACCCTCGCCGATCGCGCCAACACCGTGGTCGCCTCGGTGACGGCGAGCGGGGGCTCGGCCTCGGCGACGGCGCAGGTCACTTATCCGTTCGTCTCCCTGGCCACCTTCCAGACCGCCGGGACCGTCATCGGCCAGGCCGACGCGAGCCACGGGAACCCGAACCAAGGAACCATCGTCGCCGCCGCGAATACCATCGCGACGCCCGTCGGGGCGGCGGCCTTTGACGGGACACACCTGTTCGTCCCCGACTCGGGGAACAATCGGGTCCTCGCCTTCACCGGGATCCCGGCTGCGGACGGGGCGCAAGCCTCCTACGCCATCGGGCAGGGCGCGTTCGACCAGGTGGCCCCGTCCGTCGGGGCGAGGGGGCTGAACACGCCTCAGACGATCCGGACCGCGGGGACCAAGCTCCTCGTCCTCGACTACATGAACTATCGGGTCGTGATCTACGACCCCATCCCGGGGGGCTTCGACCCGGGGAGCCTCGGGGCCGCTGCCGCGATGGCGGTGGGAGCCAAGTCGCTGGACGATCAGGGGACCGCCAGCTGTTCTAACGATGGACTCGCCCCGGAGAGCATGTTCGTCGTGGGCGATAAGCTCATCGTGGGCGACTCGGCCAATAACCGCGTCCTCATCTGGAACTCCATCCCTGTGGCGTTCCTCACGCCACCCGATCTGGTGCTGGGCCAGGACAACTCCGATGGCATGTTCGATACCTGCGGCATGAACGCCGGAGGGATCTCGGCTGCCTCGATGAATTACCCGACCGACATCTGGAGCGATGGAACGCGCCTCTTCGTGGCCGACGCCGGGAACAACCGGATCCTGGGCTGGAGCACGTTCCCCACTGCCTCGCACGCCCCGGCGGACCTGGTCCTCGGCCAGACCGACTTCGGACAGGGCGGTCCGGGGTTGTCTTCGGGCACGCTTAACTATCCCTACTCCCTCACCTCGAACGGAAACCAACTCTTCGTCGCCGACTGGCAGAACAATAGGGTGCTCGTCTGGAACACGCTGCCCACGGCGTGCGGCCCGCCGCCGCTTCCCCCGTGCCCTCCGCCGAACGTCGTCTTGGGCCAGGGGAGCTTCGACCTGGGGGCCGCCAACGACGACAACCAGGACGGGACCCAGGACACAGTCCCGAGCGGCCGGACGCTCAACATTCCGGCCGGGGTGCTCTTGCTCGACGATGCGCTGGTCGTGACCGACGGCGGGAACAGCCGGTTCCTCGTGTTCGGCGCCCAGTGACGAACCCTCCGCTCCCGCGTCCGACCGGGCGCGGGAGCGGGCCCGAAACTTCCCCTCGCAGGCGGTCGGTGGTACCGGATGGTCCATGCCGGCGCCGCCCCCCGAGATCGGGCGCTTCCTCGCCTACCTCGAGACGGAGCGGAGGGCCTCGGTCCACACCATCAAGGCTTACCGGGTGGACCTCGAGCAGTACGCCCACCACCTTGCGACGGCGGGGGAGGTGCTGGTCCCCGGTTCCACGGCCAGCGTGCGGGCCTTTTTGTCCCGAGCGGCGGGGACCGCCGGCCCCGTGAGTCTCGCTCGCAAGCTCTCCGCCGTGCGCTCGCTCTATCGCTTTCTCGTACGGGAGGGGCTCACCACCCTGAACCCCGCGCGCGCCGTGGCCACGCCCCGGCGGCCGAGGCGGCTGCCGCCGGTCCTCCCGGAGGCCGAGGTGGCGGCGCTTCTCGAGGCGCCCCGGCGGGCGACGCCGCTCGAGGAGCGCGATCGCGCCCTCCTCGAGCTCTTGTACGCGAGCGGCCTGCGCGTCTCCGAGCTCACCGGGCTCGATCTCGACGACATCGACCTCGGGGGCGGTCTCGTCCGGGTCCTGGGGAAGCGGCGGAAGGAGCGGGTGGTGCCCTTCGGAGGGCCTGCCGCCGAGGCCCTGCGCCTTTACCTGGAGGAGGGAAGGCCGGTGCTCGCCGCCGGGCCCAAGCGGGCGCGCGGTGCCGAGGCGCTCTTCCTGAACCACCGAGGCGGCCGGCTCACGAACCGATCCGTCGCGCGCCGGCTCTACGGGTGGAGCCGCAGGATCGGGCTTCCCCGGCATGTCCATCCCCACGTGCTGAGGCACTGCTTCGCGACCCACCTGCTCGGGAACGGCGCGGACCTGCGGGGGATCCAGGAGCTTCTGGGACACGCCTCCCTCTCCACCACCCAGCGCTATACCCAGCTCGACTGGAAGCGGCTGGCGGAGGTTTACGATTCCGCCCACCCGCGCGCCACCGCTGCGCCCGGGGGCCCGGCGGGGAGGAGCCGCCCCCGCTCGCCCTGACCCCGCTCCCTTGTTGCCCCCCCGCGCGCGCCGCGATACGCATGAGCGATGCGCGCGCTCCACGGCACGACCGTCCTCTGCGTCCGCCGGGACGGGCGGGTGGTGATGGCCGGCGACGGCCAGGTGACCCTCGACAGGACGGTGATGAAGGCGACCGCCCGGAAGGTGCGGCGGCTGGCGGAGGGCCAAGTCCTGGCGGGCTTCGCCGGGGCCACCGCCGACGCCTTCCAGCTCTTCGAGCTCTTCGAGAAGAAGCTCAAGGAGCACGCGCGCTCCCTGCCCCGTGCGGCGGTCGAGCTCGCGAAGCAGTGGAGGACGGACCGGATGCTGAGGCGGCTCGAGGCCCTCCTCCTCGTCGCCGACCGCGAGCACGTGCTCGTCGTCTCCGGCGCCGGAGACGTCCTCGAGCCCGACCCGGTTGAGGGCGGCGCCGCCAGCGCCATCGGCTCGGGGGGCCCCTACGCCCTGGCCGCGGCACGCGCGCTCTTGTCGCACTCCGCCCTCGACGCCCGAAAGATCGCGGAGGAGTCCTTGAAGCTGGCGGCCGAGATCTGCATCTACACCAACGCCAACCTGGCGATCGAGGAGCTCTCGTGAACGCCCAGGAACTCACCCCCCGGGAGATCGTCGCCGAGCTGGACCGCTACGTCGTGGGACAGGCCGCCGCCAAGCGAGCGGTGGCTCTCGCCCTCCGTAACCGCTGGCGAAGGCAGCGCGTCGGCGCGGAGCTCCGGGACGAGATCCTTCCCAAGAACATCATCCTCATCGGGCCCACCGGGGTGGGCAAGACCGAGATCGCACGGCGCCTGGCCCGGCTGGCGGGAGCGCCCTTCGTCAAGGTCGAAGCCTCCAAGTTCACCGAGGTGGGCTACGTCGGGCGCGACGTCGACGCCATGGTGCGCGACCTGGTCGAGGCGGCCGTCAAGCTCGTCAAGGAGGAGGAGATCGAGAGGCTCCGGGAACGGGCCCGGGAGGCCGCCGAGGAGAAGGTGCTCGACGCGCTCGGGTACGGGGGAGGGCTCGGGCTCGGCTTGCGGAGCGTCGGGGCGCGAATCCGAGGGGAGGGGGAAGGGGAGCACCCCGCCCCCGCCGGTTCCCGGGAGAAGGCCCGGGCCCAGCTCCGAGCCGGGACCCTGGACGACGAGGCGGTGGAGGTGGAGATCGCCGAACGGGCCGTACCGGTGATGCCCTTCCTGGGCCCGGGCATGGAGGACATGGCCCAGGGGCTCCAGGACATGGTCCAGGGGCTGGGCAATAACCCCATCCTCTCCTTGCTGGGGGGCGGACAGAAGAAGCGAAAGCGCCGAGTCCGCATCAAGGAGGCGCTCGAGCTCATCACGCAGGAGGAGGCCACCCGGATGGTGGACATGGAGCGCGTGATCCGGGAGGCGCTCGAGCGAGCCCAGAATGCCGGCATCGTCTTCATCGACGAGATCGACAAGATCGCCGGCGGCGAGGGAACGGCCGTCCGCGGGCCCGACGTCTCCCGGGGCGGTGTGCAGAGGGACCTGCTCCCCATCGTGGAAGGCTCGAACGTGAACACGAAGTACGGGGTGGTGAAGACCGATCACATCCTCTTCATCGCCGCCGGCGCCTTTCACTCCTCCAAGGTCTCCGACCTCATCCCCGAGCTCCAGGGGCGCTTTCCCATCCGGGTGGAGCTCGCTCCCCTCTCCCGCGAGGATCTGGTGCGCATCCTGCGGGAACCCCAGAACAGCCTGGTGCGGCAGTACACCGCCCTCCTCGCCACCGAGGGGGTCGACGTCCAGTTCCGGGACGACGCCATCGACGAGGTGGCCCGCATCGCCGCCGAGGTGAACGAGCGAATGGAGAACATCGGAGCGCGCCGCCTGCACACGGTGATGGAGAGGCTCCTCGACCCCGTCTCCTTCGACGCCGCCGAGCTGCGCGGGCAACGGATCGTGGTGGACGCCGCCACGGTCCGCGAGCGGTTGCAGGGGATCGCAGAGGACGAGGACCTCTCGCGGTACATCCTGTGAGACACTTTGCTGGAACGGTCCGCCCCGCCGCTGATATAAGCGCTGCATGGCGGGCAACGTAGAGTGGGCCGAGAGAGCGAGAGCCGTCCTCACCCCGAACTACCGGCAGCAGCCGATCGCCCTGATCCGCGGGGAGGGGTCCCGCCTCTTCGACGCCGACGGCAACGCCTACTACGACTTCCTGGGAGGGGTGGCGGTGGATGTTCTGGGCCACTGCCACCCCGCGCTGGTGAAGGCCCTGGAGGAGCAGGCCCGCACCCTCTGGCACGTATCCAACCATTTCTACATTCCGCGCCAGGTGGAGCTCGCCGAGGCACTCCTCTCGGTGACGCCCTTCGCAAGGCGCGCCTTCTTCTGCAACAGCGGCGCCGAGGCCAACGAGGCGATGCTCAAGCTGGCGCGCAAGTACTTCGCCGACCAGGGCCGGCCCGAGCGCCACGAGATCGTCTCCTGCCTGGACTCGTTCCACGGCCGGACCCTCTTCACCGTCACCGTGGGCGGGCAGCCCAAGTACCGCCGGGGGTTCGAGCCGGTCGTGCCGGGCGTCCGCCACGTTCCCTTCGGCGAACTGGCCGCGCTCGACGCCGCCCTCACCGAGCAGACCGCCGCCTTCATCGTCGAGCCCATCCTGGGCGAGTCCGGCGTGGTCCCCGCCCCGGAGGGCTACCTCGAGGCGGCCCGGGAACTCACCCGGGCGCGCGGCGTCCTCCTCTGCCTGGACGAGGTCCAGACGGGCATGGGGCGCACCGGACGGATGTGGGCGCACGAGTGGCTCGGGATCGCGCCCGACCTCATGACCGCGGCCAAGTCGCTGGGCGGGGGCTTCCCCATCGGCGCCTTGCTCGCCACCGAGGAGGTGGGGATCCACCTCAGCCCCGGGAGCCACGGCTCGACCTTCGGGGGGAACCCGCTCGCCTGCGCGGTGGCACTGGCCGTGCTCCGGGAGCTCGGCTCGGGCGTCCTCAGCCGCTCGCGGGAGGTCGGAGCGCGGCTCAGGGCCGGGCTCGAGGGCCTGCGCCCCGGCGGTCGGCTCGCCGAGGTGCGAGGCCGGGGGATGCTCCTCGCCCTGTTGGTGAAGGGAGTGGCCGCCGGAGAGGTGATGCGCACCGCCCGGGGAGAAGGCGTGCTCCTCAACGCCATCGGCGAGGACGTCCTGCGGCTCGCCCCGCCCCTCACCCTCACGGCGGCCGAAGCCGACGACGCGGTGGTTCGCATCGGTGCGGCGCTATCCAGTGCGCCCGCGCTCTAGGAGCGTCCATGCCGAGAACCCCACGCCAAAAGCGCGACTTCCTCCGCCTCACCGACCTCGATCGGTCCGAGCTCCTCGAGCTCCTGGAGCGCGCCGCCGAATGGAAGCTGCTCAGGCGCGGCGGCCCGCGCCCCTTGGTGGGGCGGACCTTGGGGATGATCTTCGAGAAGGCATCCACCCGCACCCGGGTCTCCTTCGAGGTGGCCGCCTACCAGCTGGGCGGGAGCGCGGTCATGCTCTCGTTCCGCGACACCCAGCTCGGGCGCGGCGAGCCCATCAGGGACACGGCCCGGGTGATGGCCCGCTACGTCGATGCCCTCGTCATCCGCACCTTCGCCCACGCCACCGCCGAGGAGATGGCTCGGTACGCCGACGTGCCGGTGGTGAACGCGCTCACCGATTCGTCCCACCCCTGCCAGCTGCTCGCCGACCTTCTCACGGTCGCGGAGCGGTTCGGCGCCGATGCCCTGGCCAAGGGAGCGGTCCAGGTGGCCTGGGTCGGGGACGGCAACAACATGGCCAACAGCTGGCTCGAGGCCTGCGCACTGCTCGGTTTCGAGCTCAGGCTCGCCTGCCCACCCGGCTACGACCCGGACGCATCGCTCCTCGACCGGTGCGGCGGGCGGGCGCGCCTCAGCCGCAATCCGGCCGAGGCCGCGACCGGCGCGCACGTGATCAACACCGACGTCTGGGCGAGCATGGGCCAGGAGGGAGAGGCCGAGGAACGCCGCCGACGCTTCGCCGGCTTCCTCGTCGACGAGGCCCTCCTCGCACGGGCCCGGCCCGACGCGATCGTCATGCACTGCCTCCCCGCTCACCGGGGCGAGGAGATCGCCGACGCCGTCATCGAGGGGCCGCAGTCGGCCGTCTTCGACGAGGCGGAGAACCGGCTCCACGCCCAGAAGGCCCTGCTCGAGCTGCTCATGGCGGGGCGCTGAACCCGCGTGGACCGCCCCCGACCGGGGGCGGATCGTCGTGCCGGGCACCCGGCCCCTCCTCGGGGCTTCGCCTTCGCCTGAGGGGCATCCGTCTCCATGCGGCCGGCTTGACCCGAACCTGCCAAAGGCCGCAGGCTCTCCCCTCTCGTCCCGGAGGCTCGACTGACCGACGCAGCCCCGAACACGGAGGCCATCAGGCCCGGCGCCCTCTCGGCCCTCCTCGCGGAGATCGTTCGGGCGCCCGCGGAGGGCCCGACCTGGCAGCGCGAGCTCAGGCCCGGCGACGTCGTGGGGCGGTTCGAGATCGTCCGCGAGATCGGGCGGGGCGGTTTCGGGGTGGTCTACGAGGCGCGGGATGGGCAGCTCGGGCGGAGCGTGGCCTTCAAGGCGGTCCGGGCCGGGGACCAGGCGGCCCTGCGCGAGGAGCGCCTCCAGCGCGAGGCCGAGTCGGCGGCCCGGCTCTCGCACCCCTGCATCGTGACGGTCCACGACGTCGGCCGGTGCGAGCAAGGGCCCTACCTCGTCCTCGAGCTTTTGCGCGGAAAGAGCCTCGCCCACCGGCTTTCGGCGGGGCCCCTTTCGGTGCGCGAGGCCCTGCGGGTCGCCGTCCGAGTGGCCGAGGGGCTCTCTCACGCGCACGGGCGCGGGGTCGTCCACCGCGACCTCACGCCCGGGAACGTGTTCCTGTGCGACGACGGCCAGGTGAAGGTTCTCGACTTCGGCCTGGCCCACGCCTTCGGGCAACCGCGCATCGCCGGGGGGACGCCGGCCTACATGGCCCCGGAGCAGTGGCGCGGGGCGCCGGAGGACGAGCGAACCGACGTGTTCGCCCTCGGGGCGATCCTCTACCGGATGCTCTCGGGGGTCCTGCCCTTCGAGGAGGACGGCGGCGGGTCGGTCACCGGTTCACGGCGCGCGAAGAGCCTGGAGGTCCCCGAGGCGCCCGCCCTGGGCGCCCTCGTCTCGCGCATGCTGGAGAAGGATCCGGTCCTCCGCCCCCGGAACGGCGGGGAGGTGCTCGCCGTCCTCTCCACCGTGCAGCAGGAGCTCGAGCGGCAGCCCCCTCAGCCGAGGGCCCTGGTAAGACCGCGCCGGGAGCGGGCCCGCCTGGCCCTCTCGGCGGGTGTGCTCCTCGTCGCCACCCTCGTCGCCCTGGCCGTCCTGCTCCATGCCGGGCACCCCGTCGCGCAGAAGGCGGGACCCCTGACGGTGGCCGTGGCCGACTTCGCCAACCGGACCGGCGAGCCCGACCTCGACGGCCTCTCCGGGATGCTCATCACCTCGCTCGAGCAGTCGCAGCGGCTGTCCGTGCTCACCCGCGTCCGGATGCTCGACCTCCTCCACCAGCTCGGCCGCGCCGGGGCGGAGAACGTCGACGAGCCGCTCGGGCGCGAGGTGGCTCTCGCTGCCGGGGCCCGGGCGCTCGTGCTCGCCACCATCCGCCGCTTCGACGATCTCTACGCCATCGAGGTCCAGGTTCTCGACCCGGTGCGCAGCGACTACCTGTTCACCCTCAAGGAGGAGGGGCGCGGCAAGGGAAACATACCTGGCATGATCGACCGGCTGTCGGCCCGGACCCGGGAGCGGCTCCGCGCCGAGACGCCGGCGGAGGTCAGGGCGAGGAGCGTGCGGGTGGCCGACGCCACCACCGCCAGCTTCGAGGCCTACCAGCACTACTTCCGCGGGGACCAGCTGAAGGAGGCCATCCGCTACGACGAGGCCATCGCGGAGTACCGGAAGGCGCTGGCCCTCGACCCGACCTTCGCCCTCCCCCACTGGCGGATCGCCTATTTGGGCGAGTTCACGGGGATGAGCGAGGCGGATCGCCGGGCCGAGATGGAGGCCGCTCTGCGGTACGTGGACCGCGTCCCCGCCAAGGAGCGCCTCCTCTTCCAGGCCTGGGAGGCCCATCTGGAAGGCCGGGAGGGCGCCGCCCAGGCGCTCTACGCGCAGGCCGCCCAGGCCTACCCGCAAGACAAGGAGGTCCTGTTCCTCGCCGGAGACCTCCTCTTCCACGCCGACAAGGTCAGGGAGGGCCTGCCCTACTTCGAGCGGGCGGTCGCCCTGGATCCCACCTGGACCCCGGCGCTCATGCACCTCACCGACAGCCTGAGCTGGCTGGGCCGGACCGACGAGCTCGACCGGCGGGCGAGCGAGTGGGTGGCGAGGGCGCCCAGCGCCGCCGCCTACTGGGCCCTCTCCTACTCCAAGGTGTTCGCCGGGAGGGTGGACGAGGCGGTCGACGCCGCCCGGCGGGGGTTCGAGCTCGACGGCTCGCCCTTCTCGAGGGCCCACCTGGCCGAGGCCCTCATCCTGGCGGAGCGGTACGAGGAGGCCGAAGAGCTGCTCCGCCCGACCGCCGCCCCCGGGGCCTCGAAGCTCGAGCGCGTCGCCACCGCCGATCTCTTGGTCGATGCCCTCGCCTACCAGGGGCGGCGGCGCGAGGCCCTGGAGGCCATCGAGACCGTGCCCGAGGACGCCGCCCACATGCAGGGAGCACGGGCCCAGATGCGCTTCGAGCTCTTTCTCGGGGACCCGAACCCCCGCCTCGCCCTGGCCGAGGCGCCCCGGGTCGCGGAGCTCGTCACCGATCCGAAGGAACGATCGATCCTCCCGATCGGGCTGGCCGTCCTGGGCGACGCCGATGGGGCGGCGCGGGAGGCGGCGCGGCTCGAGCCCGGCCCGGAGCGCAAACTGTACGAGGCAGTGGCCTTGTGGCGCTCCGGCGACCGCCGGGGAGCGCAGGACGCCCTCCGCGCGCTCGCCAGACCCCCGGAGTCCTCGTGGGGGGTGAGGCCGGCTGCCCTCTACTTCCTGGCCGAGGTCGCCTACGAAAGCCATAGCTATCAGGAGGTCGTGGACGCGGCCGAGGAGCTGCGGCTCATGCACTCGAGCCTCTGGCGTTCGTGGGGATATCCCGGAGCCCTCTACCTGGCCGCGAACGCGCACGAGGCGCTCGGCGACCTCCCCAAGGCCCGCCAGACCCTCGACCGCATCCTTGCGCACTGGACGAAGGCCGACCGGGACCTCCCCATGCTCGCGAAGGTCAAGGCGATGCGGCGGCGGCTCGGTTCGGGATCGTAGGCGGACCGGGGGAACCAGACGCCCTTCCCCTAGACTCCCCCACCATCCCAGGTTCCCGGGGCCCGCCGCCCGCGCGACCTTAGGCCGCAGGGCGTGGTAAGTAGGCATTCTGACGGGTTCGTTGACCGGCCGCAGCACCGGTCGGTAATCTCGGAAGACCTCGGGGGCGAGGGAACGTTGAGCGTCGATCGCGACAGCGGCGTGGTGTTCGATCCTGCGGAGCTGTCCGAGGACGTGGACCTCGATCTGGAACGCCGCAAGGAGATCCTCCGCGCGGAGTCGCTCATCGGCAAGACGACACACTGGGAGACCCTGGGGCTCCCCTGGAACGCGCCCGCGGCCGCCGTGAAGGCCGCTTACCTCGAGGCCGCCAAGGTGTTCCACCCGGATCGGTACGCGGGGAAGCGGCTGGGGAGCTACCGGGCCCGCCTCGAGAAGGTGTTCCGGAGCCTCACCGAGGCGCGCGAGGTGCTGTCGGACGAGGCGCGCCGCTCCGCCTATGCTCGGTCCACCGCCCCGCCCACCGAGTTCGCCAAGATGGAGGCGCGACGGCTCGAGGACGAGCGCCGGGTGACCGAGCGGCGGGCCCGGCTCGCCCGATCCAATCCCCTCGTGGCCCGGGCGGCTCGGCTGGGGGAGCTGGCCACTCGCGGAAAGCTCGCCTTCGAGGCCGGGAACTACGGACAGGCGGCCAACGACCTCCTGCTCGCCCAGAGCATCGATCCGAGCAATGCCGAGATCTCGGTCCTCGCCGCCGAGGCCAAGCGGCGCAGCAGCGCCCAGCGGGCCTCCGAGCTCTACGAGAAGGCGCTCGCCGCCGAGGCCATGGGCTCCTTGCCGGCGGCGCTGGAGGGATTCCGCTCCGCGCTCGAGGCGGATCCGCGCCACGCCCGGGCCGCCGCCGCCGGAGCCCGTGCGGCGCTCGCCCTGGGCGACCGCGCCGGCGCACGGGAGCTGGCCCAGGCCGGAGTCCGGGCCGCTCCCGGGATGGGGCTCGTCCACGAGGCGCTCGGGCTCGTGCTCGACGCCGAGGGCGACAAGAAGGAGGCCCGCCGGGCGCTGGAGAGGGCGCTGGAGCTCGATCCCAAACTGGAGCTGGCCAAGGACCGGCTCCGGAAGCTTCGCTGGGGCATCCTCGGATGAACGACCTCGAACCGGCCATCGGGATCGATCTCGGCACGACCAACTCCGTCGTCGCCACCGTGCGCGACGGGATCCCCCGCGTGATCCCGAACCGGAGCGGGCAGACGCTCACCCCCTCGATCGTCGCGGTGGCCAAGAACGGCAAGAAGCTCGTGGGGGCGCTGGCGAAGCGGCAGGCGATCACCAATGCCGAGAACACCGTCTTCGCGGCCAAGCGGCTCATCGGGCGGCGCTGGGCCTCGAAGGAGGTCGACGACGCCCGCCACGTGCTCCCCTATCCGCTCGTGTCGGGCCCCGACGGGAACGACGTCCGGGTCGAGCTGGCCGGGCGCGTCTTCGCCATCCCGGAGATCTCCGCCATGGTGCTGGCGGAGCTGAAGGCCGACGCCGAGGCCTGGTTCGGTCGCCCGGTGAACAAGGCGGTCGTGACCGTGCCCGCCTACTTCAACGACGGCCAGAGACACGCCACCAAGGACGCGGGACGCATCGCCGGTCTTGAGGTGCTCCGGATCATCAACGAGCCCACCAGCGCCGCCCTGGCCTACGGCTTCGGGAAGCAGATGGAGCGCAAGGTGGTGGTGTTCGACCTGGGCGGCGGCACCTTCGACATCTCCATCCTGGACATCGGCAAGAGCGTCTACGACGTGGTGGCGGTGGGCGGCGACACCTACCTCGGGGGGGAAGACTTCGACCGCCGGGTCATCGACTGGCTCACCTTCTCCTTCGCCAAGGACAACGGAGGCGTCGACCTGCGCGAGGACAAGATGGCGCTGCAGCGCCTCAAGGACGGCTCGGAACGCGCCAAGATCGAGCTCTCCGGCCTCACCTCCACCGCCATCCACCTGCCCTTCCTCGTGGGAGGAGGGGAGGGTAAGCCCGCCCTCCACCTCGATCGACAGCTCACCCGGGAGAAGCTGGAGGAGCTCACCCGGGACCTGGTGGACCGCTGCATCGCCGTCGCCGAGAGGACCCTCAAGGACGCGGGCGTCAGGCCCGCCCAGGTGGGCGAGGTGATCCTGGTGGGGGGGATGACCCGCATGCCCCGCGTCCAGAAGGCGGTCAAGGACTTCTTCGGGAGGGAACCCTGCCGCGGGGTGCACCCGGAGGAGGTGGTGGCGCTGGGCGCCGCCATCCAGGCCCACGCGCTCACCGCCCCCCAGCCCGGGCTGGAGGTGCTGCTCCTCGACGTCACACCCCAGAACCTCGGGATCATGGTTGTGGGCGGCTACTTCCAGACCATCATCCCCCGGAACACCACGGTGCCAACCAGCGAGACCCACCTCTTCACCACCGTCCAGGACAACCAGACCTCGGTGCGCATCGCCGTCCTCCAGGGGGCGAGCGAGCGGGCAGTCGACAACGAGCTCTTGGGCGAGTTCGTGCTGGACGGCATCCGCCCCGCCCGGCGCGGCGAAGTCGAGATCGAGGTGACCTTCGACATCAGCGCGGACGGGATCGTGGGGGTGTCGGCTCGCGACGTGGTCACCGGCCAGCAGCAGTCCATCACCGTGACCGCCACCTCCGGCCTGACCGAGGAGGAGATGAAGCGCATCCTCGACGAGCGCGTGGACGAGCTCCTCGAGAAGAAGCAGACCACCCAGGAGTTCGACCTGCGCCGCGAACGGATGAGCGCGACCATGGCCGAGATCGAGGGGCTAAGGCCCGCCGTCTCGGAGGCGCTGGAACGGACGCGCTTCGGCAAGGACGCCGTGCAGAAGGCAGAGGCAGTCCTCTCCCGGGTCCGCCAGGCGATCGAGGCGCGCGATACCTCCGCCCTGGGGGAGCAGGAGGAGTCGCTGGAGAGGACCCTGCAGCTCTTCAAGGGGCTGGCCGGAGCCGGGCGCGGGCCAGGGGCGAGGTGACGGATGGGCGAGGTCGCCGAGCTCATCGACCGGGGCATCAAGGCCTACGTCTCGGGCCGGGTGGGAGAGGCCCTGCGCAGCTTCCAGGAGGTGCTGGAGCGCGATCCGGAGAACCCGCGGGCGCGGTCCTACCTGCTCCTCATCCATGGGGGAGCGGCGGGCATGGTCCCGGACCCGATCCCGCTGCCGGCGCCCGCCGCGGTACCACTCCCGGGTCCCGGGGGGGAGAGCGCGGCCCCGCAGCCGACCCTTTCCCCGCCCGTCTCCAACCCACCTGCGGCCCCCTCGAGCCCGGGAGGAGACCAGTTCGCGCCCTCCCCGTGGGACGAGGGTCCGGCCGCGGCCGCCACCTTCGTGCTCGAGCCGGACGGCGGCCTCGACCTCCAAGCTGTGGCCGAGAAGTCCGATCTCCGCCCTCTGGTCCCGGACGGGGGTACGCCGCCCGCCGCTCAAGCCCCCGCCCGCAAGGAGGTCGACGTCTGGATGCAGGCCGCGAAGGAGCTCTTCGCGCTCGGCGACTTCACCGGCTCCCTGGAGCTCATCGAGAAGATCCTCCAGGTCGACCCCGACCACGGGAGCGCCCGCGACTACCTTCGCCAGAACGAGGCCACCCTCATCGCGATGTACGAGTCGAAGCTCGGCCCGCTCGCCAGCGTGCCGCGCCTCGCCATCAAGCCCGAGGAGGTGATGTGGCTGAACCTCGACCACCGGGCCGGCTTCCTCCTCGCGCAGATCGACGGGACGGTGGACTACGAGGCGCTGTTCGCACTGTCGGGCCTGCCCCGCCTGGACACGGCCCGGATCCTCGCCAACCTGATCGCCGACGGGGTGATCACGAGCTGAGGGTCCGCTCCCTGGCGGGGCCTCTAGTTGCGGATGATGGCGGTCCACACGCCGCGGACCACCGGCCGGCCATGCTGGTTCACGGTCTCGGTGGTGACCTCGAGGAAGTCGAGGTTGCCGCGGTCCTGGACCCGGGTGATCTCACCGGTGGTGAAGAGCACGTCCCCGGCACGCACCGGCTCCAAGAACTCGAAGGCCTGCTCGCCGTGCACGAGCCGGAGCACGTTCAGACCCAGCTCGGCGTCGCCGCAGGCGGTGGCGAAGGGCTGCATGGCGAAGACCGCGGCATAGGCGGGCGGGGCCACGAGCGGGGGGAGATCCTCCCGGGGGCCGGCCCCCGCCCCCATCGCGCGCGAGGCCAAGCTCGAGGCGAAGATGCGCCCGGGCACGCCGCCGTCGACCGCGGCGACGAAGTCGAGGATGCTCTCTCGCCCCACCTCGAAGCGGTAAGGCCCGTAGCGCCGGCCCAGGTGCCGCCTGTCGATCGGCATGGGGACCTACCCCCCCACCGCCCGGGCGCTGGCGTCCGCCTCGGCGGTCGCTCCCTTCAAGACCTCCTCGCCGGCCTGGTTGGTGGCGCTGACCTCGAGGCGGACGATGGCGCCCGTCGCGGACACGCACCGGCCCTGAAACCGGATCACGTCGCCGACCTGCACAGGCTTGGTGAAGCGCGCCCGCAGGTGCAGGAGCCGGGAGGGTTCGCCCAGGTAGCTCACGCAGGCCTCGCTGAGCCAGGCGAAGGTGCACATGCCTTGGAGGATCACCCCCTCGTACCCCGCGGCGCGTCCCACCGCCTGGTCGATGTGGATGGGGTTGTAGTCGCCGGAGGCGCCCGCGTAGTAGACGGGCCGATACCGGTCGACCTCCCGCACCCACTCGAATGTGTCGCCGACGGTGAACCGCCTCATCGTCTCCTCGCGCTCAAAGCTGAGGGGTAGCACAAGTCCGGTCGCCGCGGGATGCCGGCTCGCTCCCCTGATCAGCGCGGCGCGTCATTCGGCGGGCGGGGGTCGAGAGGATCGTCGAACTCTCCCGCCTGTTCAGCCTCCTCCAGCTCCCGCCGCCGCGCGTAGCTCGCGGCCACGAAGTCGATGAGCCGGTCGAGATAGGTGGCGATGGGCGGACAGCGGATGCCGGTTCCGTCGAGGAGCTCGATGAGGGCGCGGCAGTTGTAGATGGCAAGGTGGTTCACGTACTCGATCGCCGGCCGATGCACACCCGAGAACCGTTCCACGAGCGGCAGCTGGAGCAGCGCCTGGAAGGCCCGGGCGGGCACCGATACCGAGGGCAACTTCCTCCCGGCGTGGGCGGCGATCATCTCGTACACGCGCCGCGCCGAGAGCGGTGCCGGGTCGACGAGGTGCACGGTCCGCCCCGCCGCCGCGGGGTTTCGGGCGAGGGATCGGGCCGCGTCCGCCACGAAGTCGACCGGGACCACGTTGAGCGGCGCCACCGCCTCGCCCGGGAGGGGGAGGGGGACCGCGAGCGGCGACGCCACGAGGAGGATGGCGAGGGCGTAGGGGCCCTCGAAGCGGTCGATCTCCCCCGTCCTCGAGTCCCCCACCACGATGCTGGGACGGTAGATCGTGGCCGGAAGGGACGACTGCGCCCGCCGGACGAGGAGCTCGGCCTGGTACTTGCTCTCCTCGTAGGCGTTGTGGAAACGCTGACCCATGGCCAGCTCGTCCTCGAGGATGACGCCCACGCGGTCCCCGGAGACGTAGGCGGTCGAGAAGTGATTGAGCCGGCGAAGGCCGCGGGCCGCCTGGCAAAGCTCGAGGACGTTGCGCGTTCCCTCCACGTTGACCCGTCGCATCTCCGCGCGCGCCGTCCCGAGCCCCGTTCGCCCGGCCAGGTGCCAGACGTCGGTCACTCCGGCGGCCAGGGCCTTCCATTCGGCGCCGGAGAGGCCGAGGTGGATGTGCTTGACGTCTCCCTCCAGGATCTCCGCGGGCGGGGAGCCGTACCCGCCGAGCTCGGCCCGGGCCGCCTCGACGTCCTTGGGCTGCACGAGCAGGAGGAGGCGCTCTCCCTCCTCGGCCTCGCCGAGAAGCCCCCGCACCAGCCGCTTCCCGATGAAGCCGGGGAAACCGGTGACGAATTGGACGCGCGCGCTGGCCACCCTGGGTCAATAACGCACGGCCCGCGAGTTGGGAAGCTTCCGGCCGAGGCCCCGGCGGAGATCCGCCAGCAGGCGGTCCGCCTTGGGCGAGAGCGCCTCGGGGAGGCCCTGGTTTTCCACCACGAGGTCCGCCCGGGAGGCCTTCTCGTCGAGGGAGAGCTGCGCCTCGAGGCGCGCCTGTGCCTCCGCCTCGGAGAGCCCGTCCCGCCGCATCAGGCGCTCGACCTGCACCGCCCGGGGCGTCCAAACCACCACGACGCAGTCCACCGCCCCCTCGAGCCCCGTCTCGTACAGCAGGGGCACGTCATAGAAGGCGAGCGCGTGGCCGGCGGAGGCCAGGTCCGCGAGCGCCCTCGAGAGCTCATCCCGCACCGCAGGGTGGGTGATGGCCTCGAGCCGCCGCCGCTCTGCGGGATCGGCGAATACCCGGGCGCCGAGCCAGCGCCGGTCGAGCGAACCGTCGGGTCGCAGGACCCGCGGGCCGAACGCCTCCACCACGCGGGCGAGCCCGGGCGAGCCGGGCGATACCACCGCGCGCGCCAGGGCATCGGCGTCGACCACCGGGACCCCCCGGGCGCGCAGCAAGGCGGCGAAGGTGCTCTTTCCCGAGGCGATCCCGCCGGTGAGCCCCACCAGCCGCACGCCCATCAGTCTCCGTCGCCGCCGCGCTTGGTGGGCTCGGGCGAAGGCTTGGAGCCGGGCTTGGCGGGGACGAAGGAGAGGGCCTCGGCCCCGGTCCCGTCCTTGGCCCAGTAGACCGTGACTCCCTGCGCCGCGTAGATCCAGACCTTCTGGAACGTGTCCTCGACGAAAGTCTTCTGGGTCGGCTTGCCGTAGGTCCCCTCGATGGTCTCCGCGTCGAGCGGGGTGACGAGGAAGATGGTGATCTCCTGGACGACGCCGGACCCATCCACGTGGAACTGGGCCTGCCGCGTGCCCTCGAGCGCCTGGTCCCCGTAGTAGGCCAGGACGGTTCGGGTGCCGCGCTTCGTGCGGGTGGTGGGTTCCCCGAAGCGCTGGACCACGTCCGCCTGCTGCGAGGCGCCCGGGTTGATGCCCTTCCAGGCACGCGCCAGGGCGGGATGGGGGCCGAGCAAGACCGCGGCCATGAAGGCCATCTGTGCGAGGCGCATGAGGCATTATACTCCGGGGCTCGTGAGCCGAATCTTCGCCGCCCTGCTGCTCCTCACCGCCCTCTTCCCCTGGGCGGCCAGAGGGGCCGACGCTCCGTCCGGCCCGGGCGGCTCCAAGGTGGGACCCGAGACGTGCAAGGCGTGCCACCAGGTCGCCTACGAGCTCTGGCGAGCCGGGCCGCACGCCCGGGCGCAGGAGGGACTCCCGCAACCGAGCCGCAAGGACCCGCGCTGCCTCTCCTGCCACGCCCCCGATGCCGAGGCGGGGCTCGACGGAGTCACCTGCGAGGCCTGCCACGGGCCGGGCGGTATCTACTCGGCCCCCTACGTCATGCGCGACCCCGAGCTCGCCCACGCGGTGGGCCTCGCCGTCCCGGGCGAGCGGACCTGCGTCACCTGCCACGGCGAGTCCGCCCCGAGCCTGGTCCGCTTCGAGTACCTGAAGAAGCTGCCGCTCATCGATCACTGGACCCGCGAGCGCCAGGCCGCCGAGGGGGCCGGCCCCGGGCCCTCGGCGAGCCCTCCCACCCCGGGGAAGTGACATGCCGGTGGAGGTGGTCTCAGCCGAGTTCGCGGGGACCGCCACCCACCCCAGGGACTGGCCGCCCGGCCTCGCCCCGGAGATCGCCTTCGTCGGGCGTTCCAACGTCGGGAAGTCCTCGATGCTGAATGCCCTCACCCACCGCAAGGGGTTGGCGAGGATCTCCCGGACCCCGGGACGGACCCGGGCGCTCCAGTTCTTCGACGTGCGCTGGCGGCCCACCGCCTCGGCGCGCCCGCAGCCAATTCGCCTCTGTGATCTGCCAGGATACGGATACGCCAAGGTGTCCAAGGCCGAACGCGACCGCTGGGCCGTCATGATCGAGGATTACCTGCGGGGCCGGGAGGTCCTGAGGGCGGTGGTGCTCATCGTGGACGCGCGCCACCCACCCGCAGAGAACGACCGGGACGCGGCCACCTTCCTCCGCCAGGCAGGTCGCCACCTCATCGTGGCGGCGACCAAGATCGACAAGCTTCCCCGGACGCATCGGGGCGCCGCTGTCGAGGAGGTGGAGCGTTCCCTGGGACTCGGCCGCGGCGAGGTGGTCCCCTTCTCCGCGGTCGAAGGGACTGGAACCGAGGCGCTCTGGAGACGGCTCGCCCCCCTGCTCGGGGCGTGATCGAACATCTGGCGGCCTGGCTCCCACACCCGTTAGGGTAGCCCTCGGGCTCGGTCGGCTGGGTCGGTCCCTTTCGCGGAGGCTGGGGCGAAGGTCGCCCCTCAACGCACGGGCGCCCAGGTGACCCGCACGACCACGAGCTCCAAGGAACCGGCGGGGCGCTCGACCCAGACCGCATCGCCCGCCCGCCGGCCCAATAGGGCCCTGCCGAGCGGCGCCTCCACGCTGATGAGCCCCCTCGCCACGTCGAACTCGTCGGGCCCCACGAGCCGGTAGGTACGCTCCTCCCCGCCTCCGTCCTCGACCGTCACGAAGGCCCCGAAGAAGGCACGCCCGGTCGGATCGGGTCGGGGATCCATCACCGTGAGTGCATCGAGCCGCTCGGAGAGGAAGCGGAGCCTGTGATCCAGCTCGCGCAGCTTCCGCTTGCCGTAGATGTACTCCGCGTTTTCGCTCCGGTCGCCGAGCGCGGCGGCCGCCTCCACCTCGGCGACGATCCGGGGTCGGTCCACCGACCAGATCCGCTCGTGCTCGGCGGCGAGGCGCTGGTAGCCCTCAGGGGTGATGTACCGCGGGGAGCTCGACATCCGGTCTCTCTTGGTCCGGCCCGGCGCGGCTGTCAACCGGCGCCGGCTGGCGTTCCCCTCCCGCAGCGGCTAATCTCAGGACCCCGTGAAGATCATCGACCTGCTTCGCTTTGCCCGGGAACGGGGCGAACCGGTCTTCTCCTTCGAGTTCTTCCCGCCGCGGACCGACGAGGGAGTGGCGTCGCTTTTCCGGGCGGTGGAGGCGCTTCGACCGCTCGCCCCCGCCTACGTGAGCGTGACCTACGGGGCGGGGGGCTCGACCCGGACCCGGACCGTGGACCTGGTGAAGCGGCTCAAACAGGAGACCGAGGTGGAGGCGATGGCGCACGTCACCTGCGTGGGCTCGTCGCGGGACGAGATCGCCACCGTGCTCGACGAGCTGGCCGCCTCCGGCATCCGAAACGTGATGGCCCTGCGGGGAGACCCGCCGCGGGGCGAGAACTTCTTCAGTCCCCACCCGAAGGGCTTTCGCTACGCCGGCGAGCTCGTGGCCTTCATCCGCTCCCAGCCGCAGCGCTGGAGCTTCTGCCTGGGCGCGGCGGCCTACCCCGAGGGGCACGTCGAAAGCCGCGACCTCGTCCTGGACCTCGCCAACCTGAAGCTGAAGGTGGACGCCGGGGTCGACTTCCTCGTCACCCAGCTGTTCTTCGACAACGTCAGGTACTTCCAGTTCGTGGAGCGGGCCCGGTCGGCGGGGATCGCGGTGCCCATCCTGCCCGGCATCATGCCGGTCCAGACGGTGGAACAGATCGAGCGCATGACCCGGATGTGCGGAGCCACCCTGCCGCGCATGCTCCGCGCCGCCATGGAGGTCCGGCGTGACGACCCGGAGGCGGCGCGCGAGCTGGGCCTTTCGTTCGCGACCCTGCAGTGCTCGGACCTGCTCCGGCAAGGGGCGCCGGGGGTCCACTTCTACACCCTGAACCGGTCGCCCTCGACCCGGGCCATCCTCTCGGCGCTGCGCATCGCCGAGCCGTGGCGTGAGTGAATGGCCCAGCCCAGCGCCCGGACCGTTCGCCGGCTGGCGGGGCTCCTCCGCCGCGAGGCTCCAGTGCTCGGGGCCGCCACCGGACTCCTCGCCCTGGGCTCGGGACTGGCGCTCTTCTACCCGCAGGGCATCCGCGCCATCGTCGACGGCGCGGTCGCCGGTCGGGATCGGGCGGAGCTGGCTCGCGTGGCCCTCCTGCTCGCGGGGCTGGCGGTGCTGCAGGGACTGGCCGTGGCGGGCCGGGCCATCCTGTTCTCGCTGGCCGGGGAACGGGGCGTTCGCCGCGTCCGCGAGCACCTATTCCGGAGCCTGTTGTCGCAGGAGGTGGCCTTCTTCGACGAATCGCGGACCGGCGACCTCGTCTCCCGGATCGGAGCGGACTCGGCCAGCCTGCAGGGTTTACTCTCCGCGTACCTCTCCATGGCGCTCCGCCACGCCGTCACCGCGATCGGAGCGCTGGCGCTCTTGCTCGTGACCTCCGTTCGGCTGACCGCCGTGATGCTGCTCGTGGTCCCCCCCGTGGCCATCGGGGCGGTGGTCTACGGCCGGCGGGTTCGAGCCCTCTCGCGCCGCTACCAGGACGCGCTGGCCGAAGCGAGCCACGTGGCCGAGGAGGCGTTCTCCTCGATCCGGACCGTGCGGGCCCACGTGGCGGAAGAGATCGAGGAGGGACGGTTCGGCGAGGCGACCGGCCTCGCCTACGCGGCCGCGCGCCGCCGGGCCCTTGCGGCCGGGACCTTCGTGGGGGCGACCTCGGCCGGCGTGTACGCCGCCGCGGCAGCGGTGCTCGGTTACGGGGGAGCGCTCGTGGCGCGCCGCGAGCTCAGCCCCGGCGCGCTGACCGCCTTCCTCGTGTACACCCTCCTCGCGGCCATGAGCCTCGGCGCCCTCGCCGATCTGTGGGCCGAGGTCATGCGCAGCCTGGGGGCGGCCGAGAAGGTGCTGGCCCTCGTCGACCGCGTGCCGCTCATGCCGCTGTCCGGCGGCGAGCGGCCGAACGCCTGCCGGGGAGAGGTGCGCTTCGAGGGGGTGCGCTTCGCCTACCCGAGCCGACCGAGCGCGGAGGTGGTCTGCGGCCTCGACCTCTTCATCGCCGCCGGCGAGGTGGTCGCGCTGGTCGGTCCCTCGGGGGCGGGCAAGACCACCCTGGCCGCTCTCCTCTGCCGACTGTACGATCCCAGCGCCGGCCGGGTCCTCCTCGACGGCCGCGACTTGCGGGCCCTCGACCCTGGCTGGCTTCGGTCGCAGATGGGGGTGGTCCCGCAGGAGCCGGTGCTCTTTTCGGCCTCCGTCGAGGAGAACGTCCGCTATGGCAGGCCGGGCGCCTCCGGGGAGGAGGTCGTGGCCGCTTGCCGGAAGGCGCACGCACACGAGTTCGTGGCCGCCTTCCCTCAAGGCTATGCGACCCGGGTGGGCGAGCGGGGCTGGCAGCTTTCGGGCGGAGAGCGGCAGCGCATCGCCATCGCACGGGCGCTCCTCAGGGACCCACGCCTGCTCATCCTGGACGAGGCCACGAGCGCCCTCGACGCGGAGTCCGAGGCACTGGTGCGCGAAGCGCTCGGCCGGCTCTTGCGGGGCCGGACCACGCTCGTGATCGCACACCGGCTCTCGACCGTGGCCAGCGCCGACCGGGTGGTGGTGCTCGACCGCGGCCGGGTGGCGGAGATGGGGCCACACGCGGACCTGGTGCGGCAGGCGGGGATCTACCGCAGGCTGGTCGAGCGACAGATCCTCGGAGCGTGAAGGCGACCGCCCCGACCTCGCAAGCCCTTGGCGCCCCGCTTCCAGAGAGTCACACCCCGGCGAACCACTCGTAGCCCTGGTCCTCCCAGTAGCCTCCGGAGCGAACGGGCAAGAAGTCGACGGCCGCGAGGTACTTCACCATCTTGTAGCCGAGCTTCACCGCCGAGTAGAGCCGCAGGGGAGCGCCATACTCCCGGGGAAGCGGCGATCCGTTCATGCCGTAGGCGAGGATCGTCTGCGGGTGGAGGGCGCTCTCCCGATCCCAACACGAGTAGTAGCCCTCCTCGAAGGAGCGGAACTCCACGAACCGGGCCCTGGGGTCGGCCCCCACGACCTTCGCGATCTCGGACACCCGCACGCCCTCCCAGCCGGCCACCGCCGACCAGCCCTCCACGCAATGGTGGCGGACGCGCAGGTGCGTGCCGGGGAGCCGCCGCAGATCAGCTGCCGAGAAGGTCGTCGGCCGCGCCACCAGTCCCCCGACCTTGAGCCCCCATCCTCGGGGTTCCCCCGGGTACCACTCGCCGATCTTGTAGGCCGGGAATAGGCCCGGGGGGGTCAGCTCCGAATCCGGCAGCTCGGGAGCCAGCCGGGACGGATCGAACAAGGCGCGCTGGAAGCGCTCGTTCACGGTCTCCATGAGGCCGAGGAAGCCGGCCCGCGGTCGGCTGCTGTCGCAGGCCACTCCTCCGAGCGCGAGCAGGCCGCCGGTCGCGACCGCGCTTGAGAGGAAGCTCCGGCGAGTACGGGGCGGGGTCATGGCCGTCCTTCCCGGCGCCCACCCAGCGTCATGTCGAGGAAGGTGCGGGGGTGGAGCAGGACCTGCAACAGGTGCACGACGGTGAAGAGACAGAGCGCGGCCAGGGTGATGAGGTGGATGGCCCGAGCGGCGTCGTAGCCGCCGAGGAGCCGCTCGAGTCGCAGAAGCTGCACCGGCTTGTACAACACCAGCCCCGAGAGAACGGCCAACACGGCGAGGACGAGCACGCCGGTGTACGTGAGCCGCTGCATGCCGTTGTAGAGGCCCACGGGCGCCGGCGCCTCGCGCCGCAGGCGGAGGTCGTGTAGCACCGTGAGCCACGCGTGCCGGGCGTCACGCCGGGGGAAGAAGAGCCGCTCTCGCCACTCTCCGCTCGCCACGAAGTAGAGGAGATAGACGAGTCCGTTCACCACGAAGAGCCAGGCAAAGGCGAAGTGCCAGTGCCGCGCACCGGCGAGCCAACCCCCGATGGTGACGAGCTCGGGAGGCGGCTGGCCCCGAAACGGGTACCACCGGTAGGCGTGCCCGACTTCCCCAAGCTGCGGGAACGCGACCAGGATGCGCAGTCCGCTGCCCGCCATGATCGTGAGGAGGACGAGGTTCACCCAGTGTGTCAAGCGAATGACCAGGGGTTGGGCCGATCGAGTCATCTTTGCGCGAAGGGAGCTCTGGGCTCGGGTAGGTTTTACTCGCGGCCGTAGACGCCGTTACTGGAACCACTTGCGGGGCCCCCCTCTGGGTCGGGCGTGAGGGGCAAGGGCTCGGCGGCCGTTGCCGGTCCGTCTCTTGACCGATGTCGCAAAATGCCCTGAAACAGTGGCGCTCCCACCAGTTCGTGAAGGGTGTGCCACGCAGGCCGGCAGACCCGCCCAGCGGAACGCTCGAGGGCCCCTGCACTTTCCGGCAAAATGCCCGATTAGCTTCGAAACACAGGGCGACTGCCGCGCCGCCGTGGGCCCTGGCTCGCCCGGGGAAGTCGGGCCTTAACGGAACCACTCGCCACAGAGCGTAGACGACCGAACCCCGTGATCGCTTCGCCTAGGTCACGACGACCCACCTCCGTGGGCCGGGGTGGACACTCTCGTCCCGCAGGTTCACGCGCTTGTGACAGTGTCGACAGGCGAGGTAGAAGCCGCGCTCGTCGTGCTCGAGGCTGGCCAGCCAGTCCTTGCCGCGGAGCGACCTCCGGCAATGCGGACACGCGAGGCTGTCGTCCTGGTCGTGGCTCACGTCCTTCCTCTCCTGGTCACCCACCCTGTGCTCGGGTCCCGGGTTCGACCGCACCAGCTCGGATCTCCGCGCGATTTCATGCGGGCGAGGCGTCGAGCCGAGACTAGCCGGTCCCCCTGACTTCCGAAAGATCTCGAGCGGTCAACTCTCGAGGTATGGCAATCGTCCTAGGGGAAGAAACCCCGAGACCGTTTGCACCGGAAGCGTTCGCGCTCCTTCGAGCGGTCCGGAGCCGGTAGCGACGGGTTCACCGATGCGTAGCGAGCGAGCCCTGGGAGTGAAACGGCGCGCGCGGACGTGAGGCGCCCAAGTACCCCAGCCGGCAGCTAGCGACCGCATCTCGGGGAGGACACGTCGGCAACACGACCGACACGGCCAACGAACACCTCGAATGCTCTGGCCTCCCCGCCCCGGGGAGGAGCCGGGCTCGCTGAGGCACAGGCAACGAGGTCTCGGAGGCCGCGCGGACGCTGCCCGCGCAGCGTTCTCCATCCACGCATCCAGCTCGCGCCCCACGGAGTCCGTCGCACCCACCGGGGAAGCGCCTGCAAGCGATGCGAGGGTCCCCTCTTCGAGCATCGTTAAGCTTGGAACGCCCGTGATTCCCATCGCTTACGCGCGGAGGAGCGAGGGGTTCCATCCGGCTATGATCCCAGCGCGTCGAGAGGGCCGGCGTGTTCCTATCTTTTCGGGCGGCTCGTCCGTCTCCCAGGCATGAACTCCGAAGGGGTGCCGACCATGAATCTCCAACGATCGCAGCTGAGGGCCCCCTGGCAGGCCTTCCACGATCGCATCGAGGGCTTGCGGCCCGAGCTGTACCGCTACTGCCGGCACCTGACGAAGAGCCCTTACGACGCGGGGGACCTGGTCCAGGATGTGCTGGCCAAGGCCTTCGTCACGGTGGCCGGCATCTTCGATGACATCCGAGACCCCAGGGCCTGGCTCTTTCGCGTGGCCTCGAATGGCTGGATGGACCGAGTGCGGCACGCGAGGGAGGACCTGGCGGTGTCTCTGCCCGAGCGCTCGACGGCCGGGGCCGATCCTCAGCTGGGCCGGGAAGCCGCCGGGACACTGCTTTCCCGTCTCTCGGCGCAGGAGCGGGCGGCGGTAGTGCTCAAGGACGTGTTCGACTTTTCGCTCGAGGAGACCGCGGCAGCGTTGTCCACCACGCCCAACGCGATCCAGGCCGCGGTCCACCGCGGCCGGGGCAAGCTCGATTCCAGCCCTGAGGTGGAGTCGAGCCCACCTCCCTCTGCCGCGGTGAGCGAATTCGTCGCCGCCTTCAATGCGCGGGACGTGAACCGCCTCAGCGCGCTGCTACTCGGTACTACGACGTCCGAGATGGTCGGCACCGCCACCCAGTACGGCCCGAACGACGCATTCCACCCCAGGCACGGATTGATAAAGGGGATGATGAGTGTCTACTCCGGGGTCGATCCCCGCTGCCGAGAGGACTACCTGCCCGAGCCCGCCCGCGCCGGGGCCCGCGCCCACCGCGGCGGATACGTCGTGCTGTTCTGGTGCAAACACACGGATGGCGAAGCCGTGCGCGCGGTGCAGCGGATCGAGAACGACGGCGAGGGGCACATCCAGCGCCTTCGCGTCTGGTTCTGGACGGACGACGTGATCGCCGAATTGTGCCGCGAGCTCCAGGTGCCGTTCCGCATCAATGGGTACCGGTACTGGGGACCCACCTCACCTCACCACTGATGAGGAGACGCACCATGTCCAAGGTTCGCGTGGCCAGCTTTTCTCTGTCGATCGACGGATACGGTGCCGGACCTCATCAGGACCTGAAGAACCCGATCGGCGTCGGCGGGATGGAGATGCATGCCTGGGCGCTCGGCACCCGCACCTTCCAGGCACTGCACGGAGGAAGCGGCGGAGAAACCGGCGTGAACGACGATTTCGCGGCGAAAAGCTTCGCCAACGTTGGTGCCTGGATCCTGGGCCGCAACATGTTCGGGCCCGTGCGCGGCTCCTGGCGCGACAACGAGTGGAAGGGCTGGTGGGGACCTAACCCACCCTATCACACGCCGGTGTTCGTGCTCACCCACCACGCGCGCGCCTCGATCCCGATGGAAGGGGGCACCACGTTCCACTTCGTCACCGACGGCATCCGCGCGGCCCTCGACCTGGCGAAAGAGGCGGCGGGCGGCAAGGACATCCGGATCGGCGGCGGCGTGGCGACGATCCGGCAATACCTCGAGGCGGGCCTCGTCGACGACATGCACCTGGCGGTCACGCCCGTGTTGCTAGGCACCGGAGAGCACCTCTTGTCGGGTATCGACTTGAGGGGGCTCGGCTTCACGTGCACCGAGCACGTCTGTGCGCCGCAAGCCATGCACGTCGTGTTGACGAAGGGGCGCTAAAGCGGATCGAGCGCTGCTTCATCACTTCGCCTCGTCGTGCTTCATCGCCGGGCCCATCTCGTGGGCACTGCCCAGGCGGAGGGCGGTCTCGGAGGGTAAGGTGCGAACTCGCTCGATCTGGTAGAGCCCCTGCGCCCAGTCGACCGAGAAGACCACCTCGACCTTGGCACCGGAAGAGAGGTTCTCGAGCGAAACCCCACGTGCCACCGGAAAGGGCATGACCATGGAGTCCATCCCCACCACGGCACCGGTGACGTCGGTGAAGTCCGGGACCGACTCGTGCCGGAGCGTCAGCTCGCCCCCCGGCTCGGTGGGGAGGCTCACGACCTCGGCGCGTACCGTGTAACGTTTCACCGGCTGATCCGTCGAGGCATTCTTCGCGCGACAGGCGGCGCCGATGCTCAGTGCGGCGAGCATCGCCGCCCCCAAGGCCTCGCGCCTCATGGAGAGTCCTCCGGACGGACAGGTAGGCTGAGGAGCTCGCGCGCCGGGCGAGTGCGGAAGCGGTGGTACCTCTTTCTATGATGCTCGGCGAGCCCCATCCCGGCTTCGGCAGCAACTCGCATCGTTTCGACCGCGCGCAGGATCGGAGCGGGCGAACCACCTCCGCCACCCCGGGGTGGCGACGCATCGCCTTTCCCCGGCTCGCCTTTCGCCCGAAGGTGCTGCGGTGGCTTTCGCTCATCGACCGGGGCCTCCGGGCACGAGCAAACGACTCCAGGTTCCTGTGAGGACGTTTCTGCGAGCATGTTGCTGCCTCCCATCCCGGGAGAAATGTCATTCATTCGCTCGTCGCAAATGTCGCGGACGATCCGGCGATCTCGCCGGGTCGGTCCACCAACGCAGCGCTACGACTGTCGCACCCGCGGGGGCGGGCTAGCGGGCAGGGTTTCCCGGCTTGCCGGGGCATGCAGGGTGGCGATGAGCACTTCCTCGAGTTGGCCGTGAAATGGGACCGGGAGCCTCGGGAGAGTGAAGGGCTCGGTGGTCGGGCTCACCCCAGGGAGGGAACTCGAGTCATCGCATCGCGAGGAACAAGACGGCGCCTCCTCGGTCAGTGGGCAGGCTGCCCTAGCGAGCGCCGTGATCGGGTCTGAACGACTGAGCGATGGCATCGCCCTGGCGCGATGAGCCGCGCGGATCGCAGCCAAACGACAGACCGGGCACGAACGGAGATGGTGCCCATCCACCATCATGCCCCGGCAGTGGCAATGCTGGTCCTCAGCCCGCGCGCGAGGAACCACGACGCCGTTCACGCCTGACAGGGCCAGGACGAGGAGCGCCGCGGCAATCCGGCTCGGTGCGAGAGTGGTGAACCCTCCGAGCACCGAGCTTGCGTAAGAGCAGGGGGCCGAGCGAGCACCTCCCCAGGAGGGTCCTTCGGCCGCGGGTTCCCGACAGGCTCATCCTGTCTTCGTCTGGCCGTGCGAGGACCTAACCACCGGCGCACCATGGCCTTTTTGCGTTCTCCGACGGATCCGTGGGCCCCGCCCCCCATTCCGTCGTCCAGGTTGTTCACGCCGGCTTGGCGGACCGCCCTCTCTGAACGAGGTGCGAGCGCAGCGTGCTGTGTAGGAGCACCGGGCCACTGCGCCCAGTTGCCTCGTGTTGCGCCTGGCAGTGCATTTTTCGCGGACGACGCCCGGTGACCAATAGTTGACAACTAACTCCGCGTCCTCCAGCGGGCACCGAGAGAGCGGGCCAGAAACTCCGGCCCTCACCTTTACATCATCGCGCTTCGAAGCGGCATTGGAGACGCTGACCCGGTCGCACCCGGGATGTTGCACCCCGGCGTATCGGTGAGCGCTCAGCCGCGCGCCCGACCGGCCGCGGCGCCGCGCCTCGGAGGGGGCCCGGCGAACCCGGCGCGGTCGGTATGACGCACAGCATGGAGGTGCGACGCCGCGCCAGGGGACCCGTACTGGGCGAAACGAAACGGCGCTACGAAGGTTCTGATCGGTGTGTGGGCCCCTGCGAAAAGGGACGAGAATGAGCATCTTTGATGCGCGCACGGAGGTCGGTAGCAAGTGATCGGTTTCAAGTTCCAAAGCATCGTTCTCGCAGCCGCCGCCCTGCTGCTGCCCGCGTGCTACACCACCTCGACCTCTAGTCGTGAGGTCGCCGAGGTCGGGGCCGCCCCTCCACCGCCGCCGCGCTGGCCCCGCGACGGAACCGTCGAGGGCGTTCGCGAGGTTGTGCGGCGCACGGACGGCAACCCTGCGGCTGGGGCGGTGGTCGGCTCCGCGGTCGGCGCTCTACTCGGGGGCGCGCTGACCAATTCCGGCGGTGGTGCCGCGGTCGGCGCGATCGGCGGCGCGGCGACGGGCGCCGCCGCGAGTTCAGGCCACTCCGAGGAGCGGTATTACGTGGTGGCGGTCCGTTTCGACGATGGATCGGAGGGCCAGGTCTCCTATTGGCATCCGCCGCCATGGCGCCCCGGCGATCGGGTGCGCCAGACCGCTCACGGGCTCGCCTGGCTGGGACGCGCACCCCAGCCGCGTCCGCTCGCTTCCGCTCCTCCGCCCGCCGGAGTCCCGCCGCCGACCGGCCTACCACCGCCGCCACCCGCACAACCCCCGCCTCCCCCCGCCGGCTGAGGCCCGCACCTCTGCCCCCCTTCGCCCGGAGCGGTGACCGAGGCGGTGTGGCCGCCGCTCTAGGGACTCGCGACCGCGCGTTGCGGACATCCTCGGGCAGCCATGTCCGGCTCGCCCTCGGTGTCCCGCCTCATCGACGGGGCCGCCGCAACTCATCGCACCACGATCGTACCCGTCAAGCGCAGGTCGCCGAGCCCCTCGCCACACACACCCGGCGCCGCCCGAGTGGGGTACTCCACCGCTGAGACGGCGAGTCCCAGTATGTGGTCCGATCGAGGCACGAGCGCCGGCGCGCTGCCGTTGAGTTGAGTACCGTCACGCGGGGGTTCGCCGCCGCCAGCGCCGCGATGAGTTCCACTTGCGCGGCCACAGGCGGGTGGTTGGATGCGGCCCCCGAGAGGCTGAGAAACGGGCTGGCCGCTCTCCAAGGGGCTCCCGAACTAACCCGTTAAGGGGCGAGGTGCCCCTGTTCCAAGAACGTCGGGTCGCCGGTCCCCGGTGCGAAAGTTCGATCCGGCTGAGGCGACACCTCGCCACGGATGGATGGACCCCCTGTAGGGGCAGCGACAGCGAGTCGTCGATCGACTGTAGCGGTCCGGCGCCCGCCCAGAGGGGGTGGACCGTGCGGCAAACCCGAAGCCCTCCCCTCCTCAAACACTACCAGGATGCCTCCTGGATGAGGTTCCGGTTCCGAGCCACGCCCTCAGGCTGCCCCGCTCAGGTATTTCCCATTGTCGACACCCGCGACCCTCAAGCCCGCATCCTCAGGGCCAGCTCCGCACGTCGTCGACACGATGGCGGCCCAGGCCACCGAGGCAGCAAAGGCGGATCGACTGTTTACAGCTCGTGGGGCAGCCGTCAGCGCCCCTCTGCAGTGCGGCGCCCAACTGGACGAGGCGTACCAGCTTGTTCACGGTCAGAGAGCGGGCATGCGGTCAGTGCGCGGGGCAGCAACGACCGTGGTTCTGTCGGTGCTCGTCGCCCTGGCACTGGTCGCGAATGCCGGCTTGATGGCGCTCGACGTTCGTCGGGTCGAAGAGGCTGATGGGTGGGTCAGCCACACGCACGAGGTGCTGGAGACTCTGCAAGGTATTCTCACCAGCCTGCGGGACGCGGAGAGCGCCGAGCGTGGGTTCATCATCACCGGGAACGACCACTACTTGGAGCCGTTTGCGGAAGACCGCTCGGAAGTCTCGCGCCTCGTTGCGCGCCTGTCGGAACTGACCTTGGACAACCCCACTCAACGAGAGCGGATCGCCGGCATGCGCCCATTCATTGACGAGGAACTGGGTCTGTTGGAGCGCGGCATCGCGTTGAGGCGCAGCAGCGGATTCGATGCGGCCAAGGCCGTCGTCCTCTCGGGCGAGGCCAATCGTCTGACGGCTGCTCTGCGCACACGGGCCGCAGCGATGGATGCGGAGGAGCAGACGCTCCTGAACGACCGCGGCCGGAGTTCGGCCGCTGCGACCAGAACGGCGAAGGTGACGAACGTGCTCGGGGTTGTGGCGAGCCTGGTCCTGCTCGCGATTGGGTTCGGAGTCTGGCGAGGCCGCACCCGGGATCGCGAGCGCGCTGCCGCGGTTCTGACCGAAGAGAAGGAGAAGTTCCGGACCACCCTGACCAGCATCGGCGATGGGGTCGTGGTGACCGACCACCTGGGCCGCATCACGATGCTGAATAGTACGGCTGCCTCTCTGCTCGGGTGGGGCGATGACGCCATTGGAAAACCGCTCGACGAGGTATTTCGCATCGTGAATGAGCACACCCGGCAGGTGGTCGAGAGCCCTGTACCGAAGATCCTCCGTGAAGGAAAGGTCGCGGGGCTCGCCAACCATACCGTCCTGCTTCGGCGGGACAACAGCGAGATCCCGATCGACGATAGCGGCGCGCCGATACGCCGCCAGGACGGAAACATCGCGGGTGTGGTTCTCGTCTTCCGGGACATCCGGGATCGCCGGGAAGCCGAACGCGAACTACAGCGCCGCACCGATCTGCTTGAAGAGCAGGACCGCCGGAAAGATCAGTTCTTGGCCACGCTCTCGCACGAGCTTCGGAACCCACTAGCGCCCATTCTTAACGCTGTGGCAGTGCTGAAGCGTGCCCCTCCGGCGAGCGAGGAAGTAAGGAGGGCCGGGACGGTGATCGACCGCCAGGCAGCCTTTCTCGCCCGGCTCGTGGACGACCTCCTCGATGTAACCCGGATCGCCCGCGGCAAGATCCGGCTCAGGAAGGAGCTCGTAGACCTGACCGAGATCGTTCGCAGGACCGTCGATGATCACTGTAGCCTCTTCGCGAGCAAGGGCATCTCGCTGGCACTCAAAGATGGGGATACGCTCTGGCTAAATGCGGACCCGACCCGGCTCGCCCAGGTCACCGAGAACTTGCTCCACAACGCCGCCAAGTTCACCAACCGTGGCGGCCACGTCACGGTGGAGCTGGAACGGCAGAACGGGCGCGCGCTGCTTCGCATTCGCGACGATGGGGTGGGTATTGAGAGGGCGGTGCTCGCTACCATCTTCAAGCCATACGTACAGGGCGAGAAGACGCTCGAAAAGACGCGGGGTGGGCTTGGGCTCGGGCTGGCGCTTTCGAAGGGGATCGTCGAACTTCACGGCGGAAGCATCGAGGCGTTCAGTGGTGGCCCGGGAAAGGGCGCCGAGTTCGTGGTGGCGCTCCCATTTCTGCGGGATGTCGCCCCCCCGCCGGAGCGTGCCCCGACCCCACGCCCTCATGGGCACCTACGCATTTGCATCGTCGATGACAACGAGGACGCCGCCCACACTCTGCAGGACCTACTCGAACTGGGTGGGCACAAAGTACACGTCGCCATAGATGGGCAGCTTGGCCTGGACCTGTCCCTGGCAGTTCAGCCCGATGTCGTCCTGTGCGATGTGGGACTCCCCCTCCTCGACGGGTTCGAGGTGGCGCGGCGCCTGCGCGCTGCCGGCTCGACTGCGATGCTTGTGGCCTTAACCGGATATGCCTCTCCGGAAGACGCGCAGCAAGCAAAGGATGCTGGCTTTGACCATCACTTGGCCAAGCCGATCGACATCGACCGGCTCCAGGCAGTGCTGTCGGAGGCGGTCGTCGGAGGCGCGGGCTGAGCCCGTAGACCTGGCCCGAAGCATGCGCGGCGGCATGGCGTGGGCCGTCCTTGACTTGGTCCGTGAGGCGGTGATCACCATCCTGGCCAGTCGTCCGTGGGCCTTCCGCCGCTTAGGATGAGCTCATGCCGACCGTCCTCTCTCACCCCGCCGTCCCCCTCGCCCTCGGCCTCGGCCTTCCCCGCACCACCGTCCCCGGCCGGCTCATCGCCGCCGGAGCGCTCTTGTCCGTCGTTCCAGACCTCGACGTCATGGGCCTGCGCTTCGGAGTGCCCTACGGCTCGCCCTTCGGGCACCGCGGTGCCACCCACTCCCTCGCTTTCGCGGCGATCCTCGCACTCGCGTGCGCGCTCGGTCATCGTGCCTTGCGGGCGCGCCCGAGGACAGCGTTCCTCTATCTCTTCGCGGCGGCCGCCTCTCACGGCGTCCTCGATGCTTTCACCGACGGTGGCCGCGGCGTCGCCCTCCTCTGGCCCCTCACGGCCGAGCGCTACTTCGCGCCCTTTCGTCCCATCGCGGTCGCCCCCCTCTCGGCGGCCCGGCTCCTCACCCGGCAGGGCGCGACCGTACTCCTCTCCGAGCTCCTCTTCGTCTGGCTACCATGCGCGCTCCTCGCCCTGACGCTTGCCGCCTTGCGGTGGAAGTCGCCCGCAGACGGCGAGAAGAGCCCTCCGGCCGCGCCCTGAACCGCGGGGGAGCTCGCGCCCTCGCGGAAGCATGACCTACGACCTTCGCAGGCTGAAACTCCATGGCCTCATCGAGAAGGTGGCCGGTACCCGGCGCTACCGGGTCACCCAACAGGGACTCCGGCTCGCGATGTTCTTGGCGCGCACCTACGACCGCCTCCTGCCCCCTGGACTCGCCACCAATCCGACCGCAACTCCATGAGGTGTAGGCGCACCGGACCGACATCGATCACGTTACCGTCGACCCCCGCGATCTGGACCTGATCCCCCACTCTCACCCCGTACTTACCGATGAGGAAGAAATAGGCCACGACCGAGAGGATGACGTTCTGAAGGGCCACCGCAAGGCCCGCGGTGATGAAGCCGGCGAAGGTGGCGAGCGAACCGATTTCCGCGACGAAGGAGAAGGCGATCATGGGGCAGATCGCCATCGCGACCAGGATCCGGCGGACGAGCAGCAATTGCTGCCGTCTCCGTGTGTCGTGGACGTGCCGGAAGGTGGCACGCCTCCACAGCTCCGAGACGACCAGTACGAACCCGATTCCCAATATCAGGAACCCGAGATGCAGCAGCAGCGATCGCAGCTCCGTTCCGTACTGGGAGCTGATCGTGCCCCGCCAGTCATTCAGGAGCGCGCTGTAGCTCCCGAGAAGAACGGCCTGCTTCGCGAGCGGTACCATCGCCGCCGTGACCTGCTTGAAGTGGCTCGTTACCTCGTCGAGGTCGCGCTTGCGCCCCGCCAGGATGGCGAGGTCTGCGCTCCGAGCCTCCCCGGAGAGACCCTCGCCCCTCTGCAGGGTCGACCTCAAATCGTCACGGAGCGGTGCACGCGCCTTCTCGACCGAAGCGCGGAGGCCCGCGGTGAGTTCGATTCCGTCGGCCAGGCGCTACCGGCTCCGATTCAAAGGACAACAGATCGCTCGTCAGCGCAAGGAGCCCGCTCGGCGCCGGGCGGCCCGCAGCTCCACCGTCTTTGGCGGGCCCTGTCATCTGC